>Ga0190272_10000131_pt1 | contig 48142 bp, 48 predicted proteins | sample Popmic504T_FD_133746 | JGI IMG/M metagenome (GOLD analysis project Ga0190272, IMG submission 133746) | Populus adjacent soil microbial communities from riparian zone of Shoshone River, Wyoming, USA - 504 T | ecosystem: Environmental > Terrestrial > Soil > Riparian zone | place: USA: Wyoming...
CCTGGGTGGAATGGGCGTCTCGATTCTTTCGACCCCGCGCGGCATCCTGTCCGGGCGCGAGGCAAAAAAACAAAACGTGGGAGGCGAACTGCTGGCCTACATCTGGTAGTCAACTTTATGTCACGTATTGGAAATAAAGTGGTCGAGATTCCCGAGAAGGTGAAGGTGAACATCGGAGCCGATGGCGCTGTCGCGGTCGAAGGTCCAAAGGGTAAGTTGAGTTGGAATCTGCCGCGGAACATCAAAGGCAGCGTCGCGGACAACCGGATATCCATCGTTCGTGAAGCCGAAACGCGAAGTGTGAAAGCGCTCCATGGCCTGTCGCGCAGCCTCGTTCACAACATGGTGCTGGGCGTGAGCGAAGGGTTTACAAAGCAGCTCGAGATCGAAGGCGTCGGATTCAAAGCCGCGGTCCAGGGTGCGACCCTCAATTTAGCCCTCGGAAAATCCCACCCGATCCTGTTTCCAATTCCCAAAGAGATCAAAATCACGGTGACCGATGCGACGAAGATCATGATTCAGGGGATCGACAAGAAGCTGGTGGGCCAGGTCGCTTCGGACATCCGCAGATATTATCCGCCGGAACCCTACAAGGGTAAGGGCGTGCGCTACGCGGGTGAAATTGTTCGCCGCAAGGAAGGCAAGACGGTTCAATAGTTATGGCCGCGCGCGATCGAAAAGAAATCCGGCACCGCATTCATACGCGGATCAGAAAACGCGTTAGCGGCACGGCGGAGCGTCCGCGCCTTGCCGTGCATTTTTCGGGCAAGCATGTCTATGCCCAAGTGATCGACGATGATGCCGGCCGCACCCTGGCCGCGGCTGCGACGACGGAGGAAAAGGTCGTCGGCAAATCCAAGGCGGGCGCAAACCGCGCGTCGGCGGAAAAGGTCGGCAAGGCAATTGCGGAACGTTTGCTCTCGAAGAAAGTCGACAAGGTTATCTTCGACCGTGGCGGATTTCTCTATCACGGGAAGGTGAAGGCCCTGGCCGATGCGGCTCGCGAAGGCGGACTCAAATTTTAGACAATCATGGCACAACAACACAGCGGCGGCGGACGACGGCAGGAACGCCACACAGACAAGAGCTCGGCAGCGAAAGGGGACACGACCGAGAAGGTGGTGTTCATCAATCGCTGCGCCAAAGTCGTCAAAGGCGGCCGGCGCTTTAGTTTCAGCGCGTTGATTGTGGCCGGGGATCACGACGGCAAAGTCGGCGTTGGTTTTGGTAAGGCGAACGAAGTCGCGGAGGCGATCCGAAAAGCTTCCGAAGCGGCCCGGAAATCGATGGAGAAAATGTCGCTCCACGAAAACACGATACCGCATGAGACGATCGGCGAGTTTGGCGGCGGACGGGTTTTGCTGCGTCCAGCCTCGCCGGGGACGGGCGTGATCGCGGGTGGCGGTGTCCGGGCGGTCGTCGAGGCAGTTGGTATTCGTGACGTTCTCGCGAAGTCGCTTGGGTCCAGCAACCATTCGAACGTGGTAAAGGCGACAATCGAAGCGCTGCGGGCTTTGCGCCGGCGCGATGAAATTTTGAAAGTGCGGGGTATTCGCCTGAACGACGGAAAGGCCGAGCAAGCATCATGATTCGGCTGCACAACATGCGAACGCGGCCGGGTTCGAAGCATCGCGTGAAACGGCTCGGTTCGGGGGAGAGTTCCGGTCACGGCAAGACGAGCGGCAAAGGTCACAAGGGCCAAAAGGCTCGATCTGGCGGAAGTCTTCGCCTGGGATTTGAGGGTGGCCAGATGCCGTTGATCCGGCGTTTGCCGAAGCGTGGCTTCAACAATGCGGCTTTTCATAAGACCTACGCGATTGTCAACCTGAGCGACTTGAGCGCATTCAAGGAAGGCACGTTGGTCAACGAGCAACTGTTGCGCGATTCGAAGTTGATTCGGGGCCAGGGAGCCGGGCTTAAAATTCTGGGCGGTGGCGAATTGAAGTACGGCCTCACCATCGAGGCAGATAAGATAAGTGCTTCCGCGCGCGAGAAGATCGAGAAAGCCGGCGGCACTGTGACCCTGCGAGAAAAACCTGCACGCGGTCCTCGGATCGCCGCGCAGCCATCACCGACGGCGGAGGCTAGTGAGGGTGATGCGAAGTCTGCAGCAAAGACCTCGAAGAAAAAGCCGTCTGCCAAAAAGAAGGCGCCGGCCAAAACCGCGTCGAAAAAGAAATCATCGGGCAAGAAATAGCCTTCTCCGGGTGATGATCAAGAAGTCCTAGTCGATGGTTTCGGCTTTCCTAAACACGGTCAAGATACCGGAGCTGCGCCGGCGGATCCTGTTCACGCTCGCGGTAATCGTCATCGTGCGTCTTGGCGCCGCGATCACCACGCCGGGCGTTAACCCGGCCGTGATCCAAGAGTGGTTTCGCAGTGCACTCAATGACAATCAGGGCGGCAATGTCGCAGCCCTGTTCAATTTATTCAGCGGGGGAGCACTGGAGAACTGCGCGATTTTTTCGCTCGGGATCATGCCCTACATCAGCGCGTCGATCATGATGCAGCTGCTGACGGCGGTCATCCCGAAACTCGGCCGACTGGCAAAAGAAGACGGTGGGCGCCAGAAAATCATGCAAATCACGCGGTACGCGACGGTGGGACTCTGCCTGGTTCAGGCCTGGCTTCTTGCCATCTCGTTTCAGCATCCGGAATCCTACCAAACGATGCTGCCGGGGATCACCGAAACGGTGTCCAGGTTAGGAATTCCCCTGGTGGAGGATCTGGGGATGACTTTCCGTATTGTTACCGTGGTCTCTCTGACCACGGGCACGCTGTTTCTGATGTGGCTCGGCGATCAAATCACCGAGCGAGGAATCGGCAACGGTATTTCAATCATCATCACCGTCGGCATTGTCGCGCAACTCCCGGCGGCCTTGGCTCAGGCGTGGAAGACATTCGTGCCCTCGGCCGCGACCGGCCAGAGCCAGGTCAATCCCGCGATCCTGGTCTTGATGGTGGCGTTCCTATTTATCGTGATCGCCGCAGTCATCGCGGTCACCCAGGGGGTGAGAAAAATCACCGTGCAATATGCGAAGCGGGTGGTGGGCCGAAAAATGTACGGCGGCCAAACCCAATACATGCCCCTCAAGGTGAATTATGCGGGGGTGATGCCGATCATTTTCGCCTGGGCGCTCCTGCTGTTTCCCACGACGATCGTGAGCGTCGCCTTCCAGAATAGCCGGACAGCAAGAACAATCTCAGACATGCTTTCCACCGGTTGGCTTCATTACGTCGTGCTGGCGGCGATGATTTTCTTTTTCAGTTATTTTTGGGTGGCCACGCAGTTTCAACCCGCGCAGATCGCGGACGATCTTAAGAAATACGGGGGTTATATTCCCGGCGTTCGCCCCGGCAAGCCGACCGCGGATTTTCTGGATTACACGATGACCCGACTGACGTTCGCGGGCGCAATTTTCCTAACGATGATCGCGGTCTTGCCGAGTCTGATGAGCGACTGGTTAAACGTCCCCGTCATCACCGCGCAGTTTTTCGGCGGTACCAGCTTGTTGATCATCGTAGGCGTGATACTCGACACGATGCGCCAAGTGGAGACGCACCTGATTCAGCGGCATTACGACGGGTTTTTGCGCAAGGGCCGGATTCGAGGCGGCCGCTTCGATCGCGCCGCCTACCAGCGAGGTGAGGCGGCTCCGGGGAGCACTTTAATGTGGCTCTATGTCGTGATCGCGGTTCTTGTCATCGGCGGCGTCGCCGTCTTTATTTACGGACAATAAGTGAAAAGGCGATTGGTCCTTCTGGGTGCGCCGGGTTCCGGAAAGGGAACTCAAGCGGAGATGATCACCCGCCAATTCGGCATCCCAGTGACTTCTCCCGGTGCCATTTTGCGCCGCGAAAGAGATTTAGGGACTCCGCTTGGTTTGGAGACCGCCGACACCACGCAGCACGGCGGGCTGGTTTCCGATAAGATCATCGTGGAATTGATCGAAGATTGGCTCCGTCTACACGGTGGCTATGGATTTGTTTTTGATGGATTCCCTCGCACCATGCCTCAAGCAGAGAGCCTGCAGAGCATTTTGGTTCGGCAGCGAACCCCGCTCGATTTGGCGATCTGGCTCGACGTTAACGAGGAAACGGTCTCCGACAGAATCGCCAGCCGGCTGCAATGTCAGGGTTGCGGTTTTACCACCAGTTTGAGCAGCGCAAGCTTCGCCGAACGGCCGGTATGTCCGTATTGCGATGGCCCCCTTGTGAGGCGTAACGACGACGACATCGATGTGCTAAAGAAGCGCCTGGAGGAATTTGGCGCCAAGACTCAGCCGCTCGCGGCCTTCTATGAAAAGTCCGGAGCGCTGAAAAAGATCGATGGAAATCGCGATCGGGACGCGGTCTTTGGCGATATTTCGCGTCTGATCGAGCAATCGGCATGATTCCGATCAAGACCGGAAAGGAGATCGATAAAATGCGGCAGGCGTGCCGGACGGCGAGCGAGATTCTCGATCGGGTGAGCGAGCTGATCCGCCCGGGGATTTCGACGAAAGAGGTGGACCAGGCGGCGGCCGACCTGATGCAGGAAGCCGGAGTTCGCAGCGCCTTTCTGGGGTATCGGATCGGCCACCGCGTGTTTCCCGGCAACATCTGCATTTCGCTAAATGACGAGATCGTCCACGGGATCGGCAGCCAGCGGCGAATCCAATATGGGGACATTGTGAAGCTCGATATCGGCGTGATCGAGGACGGCTGGGTGGGTGACACGGCCTCTACGGTGCCCGTGGGGATGATCGACGAACGGACGGAGAGATTGCTACGCATAACGCAAACCGCCTTGCACCGGGCCATCGAGACCGCGTCCGAAGGCGTACGGCTCGGCGACCTGTGCGCGACGATCGAAGAAGTCGCAGTGCATGATGGATTCAGTGTCGTTCGTGAGTTCGTGGGACATGGGGTGGGCCGGAAATTGCACGAAGAACCGCAGGTGCCCAATTACGGGAAGCGGGGGAGTGGCCCGAAACTAAAGGCAGGGATGACGCTCGCGATCGAACCGATGATTAATTCCGGGACTGCCTCCGTCAAATTACGCGATGACGGCTGGACAGTTTGTACGGCGGACGGAATGCCCTCGGCGCATTTCGAACACACGATTTTAATCACGAAGGATGAGCCCGAAATCCTAACATGGCGCGGAAAGACGCAATTGAAGTAGAGGGGACGGTTCTCGAACTTCTGCCCAACACGATGTTCCGCGTGGCTTTGCCCAATGGCCACCGCGTTCTGGCCCATATTTCCGGTAAAATGCGGCTCCATTTCATTCGTATCTTGCCAGGCGACAAAGTTATGCTAGAAGTTTCCCCTTACGATTTGTCGAAGGGGCGGATTACCTATCGCCAGAAGTGACAACGCGGAGCTGAACTCCGCGTTTTTCGTCTCGCCGAATCTGTGAATTATGAAAGTGCGACCATCAGTAAAAAGACTTTGTGAAGCGTGCAAGATCGTGAAACGGAAAAACGTTGTTCGCGTGATCTGCAAGAACCCCCGGCATAAGCAACGCCAGGGGTGAGGGGAATTTAACGACTTAACGACTTAGCGACTTAGCGACTTAGCGACTTAGCGATTTTGATATGCCCAGACTATTAGGAGTTGAGATTCCGGCCGATAAACGCATCGAAGCGTCTTTGACGTACATCTACGGTATCGGACCAAGCACGGCGAAGCGTGTTTTGGAGCAAACGAACATCGATCCGAACCTGCGCGCCAAGGACCTGACGCCGCATCAGATCAACGAAATTATCCAAACGATCACGGGCAACAAGATGTTGATCGAAGGCGATCTCCGCCGCGAACTCCAGAGTAACTTGAAGCGCCTGCAGGCCATCAATTGCTATCGCGGCATCCGGCATCGCCGCGGTTTACCTGTGCGGGGCCAGCGGACTTCCACGAACGCGCGCACGCGCAAAGGCCCCCGGAAGACCGTCGGGGTTATCCGCAACAAAGACGCAAAAGCCGGCAAGGTTTAACCAATTTAGGACTCACGCATGCCAGACTCAGAAGAGAAAAAACCCAAGGCCAAAGCCGCCAAGGCTAAGACGACAGAAGCAGAGGCCCCGGAAACGTCCGCTGTGGAGCCTGCGTCTACCGTTTCTGACACTCCACCGGAAGCGACTGCTGAGATTCCTGCCGAAGTTCCGGCCCCTGTGAGTGCCGCCGCGGAACCGGCCCCCAAGCCCGCGAAAAAGGCGGCCAAGGCGAAAAAGGAAGAGGCCGCGCCCGTCGAAGCCCCAAAGGAGAATCTTTCTCTCAACCCGGATGACGTTGAGAAGCCGAAAATCATCAAAGCGAAAGGGAGCAAGAACGTTCATACTGGCATCGCGCATGTCCTTTCGACCTTTAACAATACGATCGTCACGATCACGGATTTGAAGGGCAACGTGATCGGCTGGTCCAGCGCGGGCAAAGTGGGATTCAAGGGATCCCGAAAGAGCACCGCCTATGCGGCGCAGATGGTCGCGCAAGACGCATCACGCCAGGCCATGGGCCATGGATTGAAAGAAGTAGAGGTTTTGGTCCGGGGTCCGGGTGCTGGCCGTGAATCGGCGGTACGGGCTTTGCAAGCCATCGGTCTCGATCTCACAGTAATTCGCGACGTCACGCCCGTTCCGCACAACGGGTGTCGGCCCCCGAAACAGCGGCGCGTCTGATTTCATTATCCACTCAACTTTCTCAACCTCTTAACTTCCTCATGGGCAGATACACCGGACCAAAAACCAAAGTCAGCCGCCGCTATGGTGTGCCGCTGTTTGGACCATCGAAAGCGCTCGAGCGGAAAAATTATCCGCCCGGCATGCATGGGCCGAAAGGCTCGCGACGCAAGCAATCCGATTACGCCATCGCGCTGGGCGAAAAGCAAAAGCTTCGCTATCAGTACGGCCTGCTCGAGAAACAATTTCGCCGGATCTTTCAGACCGCGTTGCGGAAACGCGGCGTGACTGGCGAAACGTTGCTTCAGCTCTTGGAAACACGCCTCGATAACGTGGTGTTTCGGCTCGGCCTCGCCAATACCCGAAGCGCCGCCCGTCAGTTGGTTTCACACGGCCACGTTCAGGTGAACGGCCGCAACGTGAACATCGCGTCCTATAACGTCAAGGCTGGCGACGAAGTGGCGGTAAAAGACAAACCGAAGTCGCGCCAATTGGCCTTGCGAAACCTGGAACTCACGCAAATCGCGCCGGTCCCGGATTGGCTGGTGGCGAACCGTGATACGCTCAGTGGTAAGGTCTCACGCATTCCAGCGCGTGAAGAAATGCAGCTAATGGTCAACGAACAGTTGATCGTCGAATTGTATTCGCGGTAGGCGATTGGTTCAATCGCCGCTGGCTTCAAGCAGGTCCAGCGCTTTGCTGTAACTGCGGCGCTGGAGAAAGTGCCGCAATTGCGGATCCGCCGTTCGGGGCAGCCGGTGTTCGATCGACTCGATCTTTTCGGAGGCTTTTTGGAGGCGTTCGGTGTGCCGAACCGAATCCCGGCGGCTTTCCTCGTCTCCGATAATCGCCAGGCGTTCGCGCAAGGCATCGGCTAATTCTGCCAAAATTTGCATCAGAAAAGCTTGAAACGCTGCGTGCTTTCGCGCAAGCGTCCATTCATGGGCGACAGCTCCTTAAAAAAAATCCTGGTGGTGGATGACGACGTTGGGCTCATGCGGGTGGTTCGCGAAGCGCTCATGTCATTTCTGCGGTGCGAGGTGGATACATCGCCCAACCCGGAATATGCGTTTGAGCTGGCGCTGAAGAAAACGTACGATCTCCTGATTTTTGATTTCTCAATGCCGATGATCGATGGCGCGATGCTGTTCTTTCTCCTCGGAAAGGTCTACAATCATTCGGAGCCGCCGCGGAAAGTGCCCCCGCTATTGCTCGTGACCGGGCGAGGCGATGAAACACGCGCACAGGAGCTATTGAAGGAAGCGGGCGTGCGCGGCCTGGTCGCGAAACCGTTCGCTATCAACCGGCTGATTGAAAAAGTGAAAGAGTGCTTGCCGGGAATTGAATCCGCGCCAAACCCGAAAGCCGCGCCGTGATCGCCGGGACCTATGAGCCTGTGCGTTCAGCTTCCTCGACCAATTGTCGCTTCGCTTCGATCCAATCGTGCGCGGAGTCGCCTTGCAGCGAAAGCTGGAGCCGGCGCTCTGCAATAAAATATGCGCGAATGCGGATTTCTTCGTCGGATGGTTCGGAGACGCCAGCGCCCCGCGCCGCTTTCGTGGGAGCGGGTGGTTTACTGGCCGAGGCAGATTTGCTCTTCAGCGGGGTCTTCTTCTTCCGTACCGCGGTCGCCGCAGCTTTTCGCTTGGGCTTTGCTTCGACAATTCCCTCCGTCACGCGAGTAACCGGATCGAGCCCCGCTGGATCCGTTACTTTTCCTGATTCGATTTTGGATTTTCTAGCCACGTGTTGCATTCTCCGATTGAGTGCCCAATCTACCGACGAGGCGGGTGTTGCAAGCGGATTTTGCAAACCGGTTGCGTGAGACGAGAATCTTCGAGTACCCTAAACGATGCGACAATTTGTTTTTCGCTGGATGATCGAAACGGGGGCTGTGATGGTAGCGCCGGTGTTCATCAGCGGGATACGACATGACATGGCAAGATCGTTAACTGGTGCGGCGCTTTTGCCTGGTATCCGAAATGCATTTGTACATCCTGTGTTGCTGATCCCCAGCGGGCCCGTGATAGAACCTACGGAAAGCGGGTGCAGGTGACCTATTGCCTCGGGATGCTTTGCCGCGCCGGCGCGGTTTTCTTGTCCGACTCGCGCACCAGCGCGGGCATGGATAATATCACGATGTGCAGCAAGATGCGGATTTACGAGAAGCCGGGTGACCGTGTCATTTGTATTCTCAGCTCTGGGAATCTCTCTCTTACCCAAGCCACGATCGCTTTGATCGATGAGGATATTCATCTTGGCGGCAGCGACGAGAGCCGGGAACAGGTGACGAACCGGAAGACCCTCTATGAAACCGTTCGCTATGTCGGATCGAAAGTGCGCGAAGTGGAAAAAAGAGATCGCGCGGCGCTGGAGGCCGATGGTTTCGATTTTAATATCCACTTGATCGTCGGCGGTCAGATCGCGGGTTTCGCGCCGGAAGTGCATCTGGTTTATCCGCAGGGCAACAGTATTCACGCCACGCGGGACTGCCCTTTTTTGCAAATCGGCGAGCGGAAATATGGCAAGCCGATCCTGGATCGCGGTTTCACTTACGAAACCAGCCTGGCAGATGCGGTGAAGGTGGGCATTATCTCGATCGACGCGACGATGAAAAGCAACGTCGCAGTCGGTCCACCCATCGATATCCTTTGTTATGAGAAAGATTCGCTTCAGGCGAAATTGCGGTCGCATCTGCTTGAAGACGATCCCTACCTTCTGGAAATCGGGCACCGATGGCAGGAGGGTATCGTCAAGCTGGTCAACGACATGCCGGCGCCCGATTTCAGCAAGCCGGCTCTGGGGTTCGCCAATGCGGCCTGACGCGGGGCCGTATTTCTCTCCTATTCGTCAGTTATCGCCATGATTCTCGGAGTCGTGTCCTGCGCGACCCGGAGTTTCGCGTGGACGCGGAGAAGGAGCCTTCTTCCAGATTAGGGCAGGAAAGACGAGTTCCAGTGGCCTTTCGCCCACATTCTCCTCGGGTCGGATGGAATTTGACCATTCTGGGAGCCGCCCGGTGATCTCACGGGGCTGGTCTGCTTCCTGCTTTAAACGCTTCCGCATTCTTCAACTTCCATACTTATGTCTAATCGTTTCAAACAATTTCTCTGCGGGACGGCGGCATTGCTTAGTGTCCTAACTTTCTCCGAAGCGCAGATCTCTTCGGCCCCGGCCCAAAAATCCCCGCCGACCGATGGCCTTCAAACGGCTCCCGTCACGGATTCCCAGACGAATTCTGTTACTTCGTCCACCTTGACGACAGCCCCGGCCGTAAAGACAAACGAAGACTCTCCGCTTACCCTGGTGCAGGCATCGACGGTCACGGCCGCCCCCTCTCCGGGCACCACGACCACCACAACATCGACGACTACCGATCCGGCCGAAGCCGACACCACAACCGACAGCGGTGGGGTCGCAGTTCGTGAATTTCAAGGCGACGATGTCGGCCAGGTTCTTCGGTTGCTGGCCCGCCAAGCGAAGATCAACATGGTGGTGAGTGAAGCAGTCGTGGGGACGGTGACGATGCGGCTGGAAGATGTCACCGCAATTCAGGCGGTTGCGATCATTGTGAAGGCCAAGGGCCTTTTCATGGATACGATCGATAACGTCTACTACATCAAGACCGCTGCGGAACGGACGGCAGAGCCGACGGAGAGCGATACCTACCAGTTCAGCTATGCTCGCGCGAAGGAAACTGCATCGTTGCTGGCTGCGCAACTTTCCAGCAAGGATCCCCCGCAGGTCGATGAGCGCACCAACACGGTCTTCTATCGTGAGACGCGCAGCAATATCGACAACATTCGCAAGTTGTTGATCCAAATCGACAAACCGACCAAACAGGTCATGATCGAAGCGCGGTTGGTAGAAGTGACCGCCAACCCGCGGCAAGCCTACGGAATCAACTGGGCTGGCGTGTTGGGCAGTGCGAGCAACCCGCAGACGCTCAACTTCGCGGGTAGCCAACCGCAGGGTCCACCGACCACGACTGTCAACCCCGACGGCAGTGTCACGACCGTCCCTGGAACGCCGGCCCACGGCAAGTTCGACCCCGCCACAGGAAGGCTGATCGGAGCTGATTTCTTCTTCGATAAGTTTCTCAACCCCTTAGGAGGGCAATTCGCAATTCTCTCGGCTCCGCAAATGTCGGTCACCATGGCAGCCTTGAACGAAGATTCCGACGCTGAGTTCCTTGCCAACCCACGTCTTGTCACCGCCGACAACATGCAGGCGAACATTGAGATCACACGCGCCCAACCGGTCCCGAACTTGACCTTCAACCCGCAAGACGCCTCGTACCAATTCAGCGGATTCCAGGACAAGACGTTCGGGAACAAGCTGGTGGTGAAGCCGTTGGTTAATAAAGACAATTTCATCACCTTGTCTGTAAGACCCGAAATCAGCAACAAAGTGGGTGATCAGCCATTTGTCCCTCCAGGTGGCAGTCAGGCGATCCTGAGTCCGATTATCGATAAACGCACGCTCGACTCAAATGTCCTGATCAAGAGTGGTGACACGCTGGCCATTGGCGGTTTGATGCAGGATGAAGTAACGAAAGCCCGCACCAAGGTCCCGATCGTGGGCGATATTCCCATTCTTGGGTACCTTTTTCAGAGTCGAACCAACATTCGGACCAAGCGAAACCTGCTGGTCTTCGTGACTCCAACAATTCTCGACCAACGCTACGGGACGGGCTTGGAAGATCAAATCAGTGGAATCCACAATTCCGGGGAGGAATTTGCGGATCCAAACGGATGGCGGAACAACGCTAAAGGCGCCGTTAGACTCGTGCCAACCTCGAATCGCCAAGTCGTCGCAGATTATCCTAAACCCGGAACGCCGCCGGCCCCGGCGAAAGGTTCGAGGACGGAGAAGGTGCAGTTCATGAGTACGGCCAAGGATCGAGACTTTTAGACAACGAGAGAATGTGGGGTTGAGAGGGGGCGGATCTCGCGAGAGGTCCGCCCTCTTTGTTTAGCACGGCTTACTTCTGCAGATAGCGGTTCAAATGCTCGCGTAATTCTGTCCGAGCACGAAAAAGAAGGCTTTTCACCGCGGGCACGGACTGATCGAGCACGTCCGCGATTTGTTCATAACTGAGTTCATCGTAACGGCGCAGCACAAGCGCCATTCGCTGGGTCTCGGGCAGTTGCGCGATTGCTGCCTCGATCGCGCGTTGCAATTCCTGCTCGAGCAGAGACGCGTCTGGCGCCCCGGTGCGCTCGTCTGCGATAGGCCGCCCTTCTAATTCCGATTCGACCGACGTTTGAGCGTGACGCGACCGGCGCCGCAGCTCATTGAAAACCAGATTACGGGTAATTTTCAGCAGCCAGGTCGTAAACTTCGCCCGGGGGACATAGCGTCCGGCGCTTTTCCAGACCCGGACGAAGACCTGTTGCGCAATGTCCTCGACATCGGAATTATTCCCTAGCATCCGAGCAACGGTGCCCACCACCAGTCGCTGATGCCGCTCGACGAGTTCTTCAAATGCCTCCGTCTCGCCCGCGCTCACAAGCTGCATCAGACGAATGTCTTCAGAATCCTCGTCGGATTGTGGAGCGAGGCTCGGTTGGTTGCGGGACATGGCGAAAAAGTTCTCCGGCAGAGGCCCTGTTACAGGATTAACCCGGCAAACCAAAGGAGGTTTCGTTTTGTCGCTTTGCGTGAGCACATTCTCCAGCGCTTTCGTTTGCAACGGGCCTGGAGTATGTGCATCATGAATTCGAAAAATCCGTAACGCACGGACATTTGATGAATCTATCTCTCATTCCAAGCGACCTTCAACCCATCGCCGAGAAGGTAGATAGCCGGGAGCGCATTACTGAGTCCGAAGCGCTTCAGCTCTATCGTTCCAACGACCTGAACGCGCTGGGGATTATGGCGAGCGCGGTCCGCGAGCTGAAGAACGGAAAGGTAGCGACCTACATCCTCAATCGCTACATCAATTACTCCAATCTCTGCATTCTCTCCTGCCAGTTCTGCGCGTTCGCGGCCAAGAAGCGCGACGCCCACGCCTTCGAGCGCTCAATCGATGACATTGTGGCGGTTGTGCGGGAATCACTCGAAGTGGGCATCACTGAGGTCCATATGGTGGGGGGGTTGCATCCTACGTTGAAAAAGGAGTGGTATCTCGACCTTCTCCAGCGAGTGCGGGCTCTCGATCCGAACCTAATCATTAAAGCCTTTACCGCGATCGAGATCCGCCACATGGCCCAGCGAATTTTTAAACTGCCTATCCAGGACACCCTCGCGGTTCTGCGAGACGCAGGTCTGGGGGCGCTAACTGGCGGGGGCGCGGAGATTTTCGACGCCGCCGTGCGCGACGAACTTTGCCGCGGCAAGGAGAGCGCGCGGGAATGGCTCGAGGTCCATCGCACCTGGCACCAAATGGGCGGCCGCAGCACCTGCACCATGCTCTATGGGCATATCGAGACCTTGGAGCAGCGGGTGGATCATCTACGTCAGCTTCGGGAATTGCAGGACGAAACCGGGGGATTCACCGGATTTGTTCCTTTCGCCTTCGAGCCGCAAACGACCATTCTCGCCCATGTGAAAGCCGCGTCGGCGGTTGAGCAGCTTCGCAATCTCGCGGTTAGCCGCATTTACCTGGATAACTTCGATCATCTCACCGCTTACTGGGTTTCCATGGGATTGCCCCTGGCGCAGGTTTCTCTGAGCTACGGAGTCGACGACCTTCACGGCACGATCATGGAGGAAAAAATCTTCCACATGGCCGGAGCAAAGACTCCTCAGCAACAAACGGTTGAAACGCTCGAGAACGCCATTCGGGAAGTCGGCCGTGAGCCAGTGCAGCGAGACAGCTATTATCGGCCGCTTCGTCCCCAGCCGGCCGTGCCGCCGCCGCCGCCGGCCTTGGAATCTGAGCTCGTTTGCGCGTAACGCGTGTCCTCCCCTGGCCTCCTCCGGATCGGTTGCGTTAAGTATCTCAACGCTCGCCCGCTCATTCATGGATGGCCGGGGGAAGTCGTGTTCGATCACCCGACTAAACTTTGTGAACAACTGGCCGAAGGCAGGCTGGAGGTGGCGTTCGTCTCGAGCTTCGAATTTCTCCGAAACCCCACCTATGTTCTTGTCGATGACATTTGTGTCGCTTCGCATGGGCCGGTCCACAGCGTCTTCCTTGCCCATGCGGGAGAACTCTCGGAGATCGAAGAGATAGAAGTCGACCCGGCCTCGCAGACTTCGGTCAATTTATTGCGCTGCCTTTTGGCCGAAGCCGGACTCACCCCGAGATTAGTGGCAAGAACTCGGCTAATCCAACGCGCCGTTACTCCGAGGCTCGCGAAGTTCTATATTGGCGATCAGGCCATTCGTTTTCGGGAGCGGAGCGCCACCGCCCTGCGCTTCTGGGATTTGGGAGAGGAATGGCAGAAGGCGACACAGTTGCCGTTCGTTTACGCGCTTTGGCTCATTCGGCCCGAGGTCGCGTCGCCAAAACCCATCGCCGATATGCTGCGTGCCTGTCGGGACAACAACCTGCGAGAGCTCGATGTGGTGATCGCCGCGCAAACGGAATTCACCCCACAGTTCTGTGCGTTTTATTTTCGCGAATGCCTCACTTATCGTTTCGGACCTAAGGAAAGGGAGGGCCTTTCAATGTTTAGGAAGCTCTGCGAAAAGCACGGAATTCTGGCGCCCGATCCGACCTTGGTCTTGTAGGAATCCACCGGCGCGCCGCCGCGATGTCTTCCGCAGGGCTGCAGTAATCTTGCCACAGGACCTTCGCGCCAATAAAATGGGCAGTGGAAAAACGTTGGATCATCGCTCCGGCTGACCAGAACCCGACTCCGGGTATTGCCTGGGAGGAGATCTGCGGCCTGCCTTGCATTGCGGAATTGCTGAAGCGAAGGGGCTTCCCGAGCGCAGATGCGGTGAACGCTTTTCTGCGGCCGCGCCTCAACGGTTTGAGCGATCCATTCCTGCTGCCGAACATGGCGGCAGCTGTCGGGCGTATTTTGCATGCGATCGAGCGGCGCGAAAGCATCGTTCTTTTTGGTGATTACGATGTCGACGGCGTGACCTCCCTCGCACTGCTCTCGGAAATGCTGTCCGCGTACCAGGCCATCCCGGCATTGTTTCTGCCGCTGCGGATGGAGGAAGGATATGGCTTAAGTCCGGAGAGCATCGATCGCTGTTGCGAGAAATATCATCCGCAGCTCTTAATCGCGGTCGACTGCGGCACCTCGTCCCTGGCGGAGATCGCCGAGCTAAAACGTCGCGGCGTCGATGTCATTGTCATCGACCACCACGAACCGAAGTCCGCGCTGCCTGATTGCGTTGCGGTGGTAAATCCCAAGACCCAACCGGACGGGGGCTTTCATTACCTCTGCAGCGTCGGCGTTGCCTTTAAACTGTGCCATGCGTTGCTCAAAACGCGGCCGGTGCCCGGTTTCGACCTGAAAGCTAACCTCGATCTGGTTGCCCTTGGGACGGTGGCTGACATTGTCCCACTGCAAGACGAAAACCGCATCTTGGTTCAACGCGGCGTGGTTGAAATCGCGCGATCCAAACGCCCGGGCCTTCGCAAGTTGATGGAGGTGGCCGCGGTGCGTCCGCCCGTCATGGCGGAGGATATCGCTTTCCGTCTTGGTCCGCGCCTTAACGCGGCGGGACGCCTTGCGACAGCCGAGAAGGCCTTGCAGCTCTTGCTGACACGGGATGACAAGGAAGCGAGTGACTTGGCGTCGCTTCTCGATACGCAAAATCGGGAACGGCAAAGCGTTGAGAAAAGGATTTACGGTGAGGCGGAGGAAGAGCTGGGAAAAACATTTTCCGAAAGCGCAGCCGGTATTGTTCTCGGCGCACGCGATTGGCACCCTGGCGTTCTTGGGATCGTCGCATCGCGGCTGGCCCGAAAATACCATCGACCCACGGTGGTGGTCGGCTTCGATTCCACCGGCATGGGAAAAGGAAGCGGCCGAAGTATCGAGGGTTTCTCCCTTGTGGAAGCGCTCAGCCGTTGCGAGGATTGGCTCGAGAAATTCGGCGGTCACGAAATGGCCGCCGGCCTGACCGTGCGGGAAGAAAACTTCCCTGCGTTTGCCGATGCTTTCCGCAAAGCAGCTCACGAACTGCTTTTGCCCGAGAATTTTCAGCCTCGTCTGCACCTTGATCATGAGCTCAGTTTCTGTGACCTCAACGACGAGTTGCTCCGCTGGCACGAAGTCTTGCAGCCTTTCGGCGCCGGCAATCGGCAGCCGCTTTTCTTGGCCCGGGCGGTCGAACCGGCTGTGGTGCCCCAGATTCTGAAGGAGAAACACCTTGTTCTTCGCTTGCGTCAAAAGAACCATTTTCGGCGCGCGATATTTTTTGATGGCGCTACGTCGCCTTTGCCCTCATCTCCGTGGGACATGGCTTTTCGGCTGAGCGCGGATGGGTATGAAGGTGAAACGCGATTACAGATTCAAGTAGAGGCGCTGCGAGAGTCGGCGCCCGGCGCATGATTCAATCGTCGCAAGCGCTGAGCGAGCTGGATTGGATTCCAAGGCCGAAGCTGACGGCCTTGCGCCGGTTCGGTATTGAAAGCGTCGAAGATCTAATCGCGCATTTTCCCCGCCGGTACGAGGACCGTACCGAGTTCCCCGGCTTCCCCCGCGACGAAAGCGACGTGCCGATCTGCCTTTGCGGGGAGGTGGTAAAGACCCAGCTTCGCCGCTTCGGCGGCTGGAAAAAGATTTTCGAGGCGACTTTGCAGGAATCGGACGCGAATGCGCTGAGCCAACCGCTCGTCCTCCGGTGGTTTAATCTGCATTACGTCCAAAAAATGATCGCGACCGGTCAGCGGCTCGTGGTTTTCGGCAAGCCGCGCATGCGCGGCCGGCGTCTTTGCATGGAGCATCCGGAATTTGAAGTGATTGAAAATGACGAGGAAGTTTCCGTGCACTTCCGTAGAATCACTCCGATTTATCCCGCGACTGAAGGATTGTCCCAGCGAACCTTCCGCAGTCTTATCTTCCTCGCATTGAAGAACTTGGATAAAACTTCTGTTGAAACGTCTCTACCCAGGCAGATCGCCCTCGGCCGAAGAGTCGACGCCTTGAATCAAATTCATTTCCCCAGCAGTCAGGCGGATCTCGACGCGGCCCGCGAACATCTGGTTTTCTCCGAGTTTTTCGCCATGCAGATGTTGATTGCAGCGCGCCGATCCGCCACTTCTTTGCTGAGCGGGGGAGCGCATTGCGGTCCTGGCGTATTGCTCGAAAAATTTCGGCGCGGTCTGTCCTTTGATCTGACGGAAGCGCAGGTCCGCGTCATCGACGAGTTACGCCGCGACCTCGCGGCGAAGCGCCCGATGAATCGCCTTCTCCAAGGTGACGTGGGCTCGGGGAAAACTGTTGTCGCCATCGCGGCGATTCTCCTCGCGGTGGAAGCGGGTTTCCAGGCTGCGTTGATGGCGCCGACCCAAATTCTCGCCGAGCAGCATTATGCCGTGCTCTGCCGTTGGCTAGAACCATTGGGCGTGAAGATTTCCCTTCGCACCGCCGATCGCCAGGAAGAGAGTGGGCCGTTGCCGCTGTTTGATCCGCCGCGCCCGGAAAGCGACGCGCCACACATTATTATCGGCACGCACGCGCTCCTTTACGAAGGCGTTTCATTTGAGAATCTGGGTCTCGTGGTGATCGACGAGCAGCATAAGTTCGGCGTCTCACAACGGGCCCGCCTGACGGCGCGAAAGCCGGCACCGGATGTTCTCGTCATGACGGCTACGCCGATTCCTCGGACGCTGACCATGACGGTTTATGGTGATCTCGATGTGTCGGTCATCGACGAGATGCCGTCGCACCGGGGAAAAATTATTACGGCTGTTCGCGACCAATCGAGTCTTGGCGACGTGCTCTCTTTCATGCGCGAACAGTTGGAAGCGGGACGCCAGGCCTACATCGTCTATCCTTTGATCGACGAGAGCGAGAAGCTCGAGGTCAAGGCGGCGGCCGCTGAGTTCGAGCTTTGGCGGGAACGGTTGCGGCCTTTTCGCTGCGAGCTGCTGCATGGCCGCATCCCCGGGCCGGAAAAGCAATCAATCATGGATCGCTTTCGACGGGGGGAAAGCAGTGCGCTCATTAGCACGACGGTAATCGAAGTGGGGGTGGATGTTCCCAATGCCACGCTCATGTTGATTGAAAACGCCGAGCGTTTTGGGCTGGCGCAGCTCCACCAGCTTCGCGGGCGGATCGGCCGAGGCGAACACAAGTCGTACTGCATCCTCCTGAGTGCGGAAAAATCGGCCGATACGGTGGCGAAACTCGCCGTCCTCGAGAAGACCAGCGATGGGTTTGAGGTCGCGGAGGCGGACTGGGACATGCGCGGTCCGGGCGACCTCTTGGGAACGGCGCAAAGCGGCCTGCCGGCACTAAAGTTGGGCGATTTAAAGAAGGATGCGCAAATCATGCGACGGGCCCGAGCTGCGGCCACGGCGATTTTGGAAGCGGATCCGAAGCTTCAAGCGCCGGAAAACCAACATTTTCGGAGATTGATTGTCGAAGAACGGGGACGTACGTTCTCGAACGTGAGCTAAAATGAAAAATTTACTGAAATTTCTCCTCTTTGTTTTGTTGGTTAGTGCCGGCATTTCTGCGCTTTATGATTATCGTCTCAAGCACGGAGGCCTGAAGTTTCTTGCCCAAACTACCGCGGATAAATACACCCTGACGACCACGGCGACGGTCGACCCGAAGGAGGTCGTGGGGTTGGAGAACCTGAACAGGGAGCGCCGCGTGCTCGTTAGCGGCATTCTACCGGCGGTGGTGAGCATAAAGACTTCGAAGAAAGTCGTGACCCGCCGGACGTACGGCCTTGATCCTTCGGAGTTTTACAACCGCAACCCCCGACGCTTTCGCAACCCGAACGAAGAGGCCATGGTGCAAAACTCCCTTGGTTCCGGCGTCATCGTTTCCGCGGAAGGGCATATCGTCACAAACAATCACGTGGTCGATCAGGTGGACGAGATCGAGGTCCAATTGAGCGATGGCAAAACGAAAAAGGCGCGCCTCGTGGGCGCCGACTCGGTGGTCGATCTCGCAGTTTTGAAGATCGAGGAGCCCGGTTTGAAATCTCTCAAGTTTGGAGATTCGGACTCGGTGCAGGCGGGCGATTTCGTGCTGGCCATCGGCAATCCGTTCGGATTCGAGGAAACGGTGACGGATGGCATTATCAGCTCGAAGGGGCGGCCAAACCGCGCCGATGGCTTCGGAGATTATATCCAAACGAATGCCGCGATTAATCCGGGGAACAGTGGCGGCCCGTTGGTGAATCTCCGAGGCGAGATTATCGGAATTAACACGGCTATCATTTCGAGAAGCGGCGGATCGCAGGGACTCGGATTCGCCATTCCTTCAAACTCCGTCCGGACGGCCCTGGAAAGCTTGCTAAAGCACGGGCGGATCATGCGCGGTTATCTCGGCATCTTTTCCCGCAACCTTGGGCCGGGCGCCAAGGAGACTGAGGGAGTATTGGTCGACGATATCGTCCCCGACTCTCCGGCGGACGAAGCGCAAATGAGCAAGGGCGATGTGATCCGAAAGTTTAATGGGCACGACGTGAGGACCTTCAACGAATTGAAAACCTTTGTCGCGCAGGTCGAATTGAACAAGAAAGTCGAAATCGAAGTGATGCGGAACGGCAAGCCACTGAAATTGACGACCACGATCAAGGAACAGCCCGTTGATTATAAGACGACGCGGATCAACCCTCGTGAGTCACCCCCCCCGACCAGACGGCAGACCCCGGCGGAGCCTGAAGATCAGCCTGACGAGGCTGGGGTGCTCGCTTCGATCGAAGTCGGGGAGCTGACTCAGGAGATGGCACGCCGCCTCGATCTTCCGAACAGCGTCCGGGGCGTGATGGTGACAAAAGTAACCGACGACGAAAGCGAATTGCGGACAGGGGACGTAATCGAAGAAGTGAATCAGCAACCAATCAATTCGGTGGCTGAATATAAAAGAATTGTCAGTTCGCTCGATCCAAACGAGACCCAGGTGCTCTCCGTTTGCCGGCATCGCACCCGTTCGTTCGTCGTACTGCGTCCCAAGTAACCGGTCGGTTTTTCCGATTCAATCGGGTGTCTTTCGCCCTTGGCGACACGCACCCGGAGCATGGTTTCCGAACCATATCGGGGTGAATAATCGCCGGAGCGCGAAGGTCTAACCCCTGAATCACACTCAAACATATGAAACGAATACTTCTTGCGGTAACGATATTGGCGCTTGTTCTGCCGGCCATGAGGCAGGCGGAGGCAAGAGTCGATGTCTCGATTGATTTTTTCTACGATAACCTCGGCTCCGACGGAAGCTGGGTCGAAGTGGCCGATTACGGCTATTGCTGGCAGCCAACTGTCGCGGTGAGCAACGCCAAGTGGCGCCCGTACTCAGATGGTTATTGGGTCTACACCGATGTCGGTTGGACCTGGGTTTCCAATGAAGATTTCGGATGGGCCACCTATCATTACGGCCGCTGGACCCGGTTGCGCGATCGCGGCTGGTTCTGGGTGCCGGGTCGCGAATGGGGACCTGCCTGGGTTTCCTGGCGCACGGGAGGCGATTATGTGGGTTGGGCTCCGCTGCCGCCTCGCGGTCGCGAGGTGGACTATGACCACCGCTCCATTACCGGACACGTGGACGTGGAGTTCGATATCGGTCCCTCCTACTACAACTTCGTCGATGTGCGTTACATCGGTGAGCCAGTTCTGCGGGACCGGATTGTCGAATCAAGCCTGAACATTACTTACATCAGCAACACGGTGAACGTGACCAACATCACGTACACCAATTCGAGGGTCCACAATTACGGACCAGATTACGATACGGTAAGCCGTTACTCCACGCGCCCAATCCGGCGCATGACTTTGGAGCATGACGCAAACGTCGACCTGAGCGTTGCGGTCAGATCCAAGGCGCTCACCAGGGTGCAGGGCGACAGGCTTGTCGTTGCCGCGCCGCTCACATTCCAGAAACCATCGAAGCCGGTCGTCCCGAAGACGGTGAAGGAAAAAATCGACAAACCAACCTTTGAACGTGGGTGGGGCGACGTTTCCGATCCGAAGGCTCAAGCTGACTTGAAGCAAAAGATGAAGAGCGAGGACCCCAAGAAGATTCCTCCTCCAAGCGTCAAACCTCGTGATGGCGCGGAGACGGCTCCGAGTCCCGCGAGCGCTTCTCCGGCGGCCGCAGCGCCCGGATCAACGCCACCCCCTGCTGCCAGTCCGGCGGCCGCAGGCAGTCCTGCAGTTTCGGGTAGTCCGGCAGTTTCGGGTGGTCCGGCAGTTTCGGGTAGCCCGGTCTCGAGGGCCACACCGGTCACCTCGATTAGTCCCGCAGTGACGTCTGACAAAGATAAGGATAGAGGCAAAGACAAGCCTGCAGCCCCGGCGACGAGTGCCGCACCCCTGACCAGTCCCGCGGTTAGTCCCGACAAGCCAAAGAGAGAGCGGGGCGACAAGCCTGCGCCGGCGCTCAGTCCTTCGTCACCCGTGGCGCCAGGGTCTACCCCGGCTCCGCGTATCACTGCGCCTCCTATGCCGGCCAGCACCGCTCCGAGCGAGTCCCCGGCCCGGGACAAGGAGGCCAGGAAAGACAAACGCTCCGAGAAAGCCCCTGACGTGCCTCAAACCCGTCAGCCTGCCGACGCGCAGATTGAAAAGCCGCCTCAGAAACCAAAAGATGAATCTATTCCCGCCCCGCCCCCCCGCGAGGTCCAGCGGGACAGTCAACCCAAGCGGAACCTGCCGCCGGAGCAACCCGTCCCCGCAAGGCGAGAAACACCACCGCAAACTTCGCAGAAGCCCCCAGTGGAGCGCATGGCGCCTCCTCCTGGACCGGCAACAAGTAAACCGGAGAAGGCGGACCAGGCCCCGAGCAAACGCCCGGATAAGAAATCCACGGAGCCTGCGCCCTCGCCTGGCGGGTAATAGCGCGTGCTTTGAAGCTGAGCAGCCCCGGAGAAATCCGGGGCTGTTCGTTTCTAGAGCAGCTCCGCGATCTGAACCGCGTTGAGGGCGGCGCCCTTGAGCAGCTGATCGCCCGAGGCCCAAAACGAGAGCCCGTTCTCGAACGCGCAATCCAGGCGGACGCGACCTACCTCGCAGTTGTCTTTGCCCGCGGTAAAGAGCGGCATGGGATAACTGTTTCTTTGCGGCCCATCGACCAACTCGAGACCGGGCGCTTTCGCCAGGACCTCGTGGGCCTCAGCGACGGAAACGGGACGTTCGAATTCTGCGCTCACCGCCACGGAATGGGCACGGTAAACCGGGACGCGAACGCAGGTAACCGAGGCGCAAAAGTGCGGCAAATGCATGATTCGCCGGCCCTCGTTTTGCATTTTCATTTCTTCCTTCGTGTAGCCATTGGGCAGAAAGGAATCGACGTGGGGCAGGACGTTGAAGGCAATTGGGTGGGGGTAGACTTCTGCCACCGGCGGTTGCTTTGCGGCGGCCGCTTCGACTTGGGATCTGAGTTCGCCTATTGCACGCGCCCCGCTTCCGGAGACCGCCTGGTAGCTGGCGGCGAAAACGCGCCGGACCCCAAACGCCCGGTGCAGAGGATAGAGCGCCATGAGCGCGACCGCGGTCGTGCAGTTTGGATTCGCGATCAGCCCAGTGTGCTGCTGGATGTCGTCTCCGTTTATTTCCGGGATCACCAGCGGGACATCGGATTCCATCCGGAAAACGGACGAATTATCGATGACAATTGCGCCAGCCGCGCGAGCGATTGGCGCGTATTGGCGCGAGATATCGCCACCGGCGCTGAAGAAGGCCAGATCGATGCCTTCAAATGCCGCCGGGGTCAGTTCCTTTACCACAACTTCATTGTTGCGAAACGAAACGGTCTTGCCGGCCGAACGGCTGGACGAAAGGGGCAGCAACCCTCTGACGGGAAATCCCCGACGTTCAAGCACCCCGAGCAGCTCGGCGCCCACCGCACCAGTCGCGCCGACGACGGCAATGTGATAGCCTTTTTCTTTTAACACGGCGCATCCTACCGCCACTCTCAAATGAAGAAAAGCACGCAGGCTAGAATCCATATTTCAGTAACCGACCAGCAGCTCACGCTAAAATCCGGCCGGAAGAAACTGGCGACCTACCCGGTTTCCACTTCCCGATTTGGTTTGGGGACGAAGGAGGGGAGCATGAAAACTCCGACCGGCCGGTTCCGCATTGCGGAAAGAATTGGCCGCGGCGCGCCGGTGGGCACCGTGTTTAAGAACCGGCGGCCCGTTAGGGCGACGAAGAAGATGTTGCGCGACGAGGATCTGGTCATGACACGCATCCTTTGGCTCGATGGCCTTGGGTCCCGAAACGCAAATACGCACGACCGATTCATCTACATTCACGGCACAAACCACGAAGAGGATATTGGGGAACCGGCCAGCCACGGGTGCATTCGGATGAGGAATGCGGATTTGGTAGAGCTTTTCGAACTGGTCGGCCCGGACACACCCGTGGCGATCAAAGCGTAGAACCGCGGTGAGCGGCCTCAGAAAAAAGTCGAGAAAAGCGTTGCGTCACCGGTCGTAACTGCCTAAATGACGGCTGCAACCTGCACGGAAAGGAGGCGAAATATTAAGTGAAAATTTTCAAAGCAATCATGATTGTGGCCGTCGCGGCCAGTGCGTTAAGTTTGGGGGCTTGTGCTCAGAAAAAAGAAGCGCCGGTCACGACCACCAGTTCAACCTATTCAAAATAACCGTCCAGTTGTCCGCCTGCGGATAGCTTTAACCAAAAGGCCAGGTCGCTTTAACGGCCTGGCCTTTTTCTATTTTATCAGGTGCGATGGTAGCCGCCGCTTTTGTTGTGTCGGGAAACCATCTCTAATAAGGTGCGGCTGATGCAACTGGCCGGCCAACCATTGTCGCTTTCGGAGATCGCGAAGGTGGCGCTTGGCGACGAAGCGATCGAAGTCGCTCCTTCGGCTCATGCGCGGATCCAGGACTCGCGAAGAGTCATTGAAGAAATCGTCTCGCGCGGCGGAGTAGTCTACGGAGTCAGCACGGGTTTCGGCAAACTGGCCGAGGTGCAGATTCCGGCAGGGGAGCTTCGGCAGCTCCAATTGAATCTGGTTCGCAGCCACGCCTGCGGCATCGGCCGGCCGCTCTCTGTCCCGGAGGTGCGCGCGATGATTTTGCTTCGGGCCAATGTGCTTGCCCTTGGACTGAGCGGAATTCGATTGGAGGTGATCGAGTTATTGTGCGGGCTGCTGAACCGTGGTGTTTATCCGGTTATACCGGAAAAAGGTTCGGTCGGGGCAAGTGGGGACCTCGCGCCGCTGGCGCACCTCTCTCTGACCCTCCTTGGCGAAGGCGAAGCCTTCTTCGAGGGCGCGCGCCTGCCGAGCCGCGAAGCACTGGATCGAGCGGGACTGCGTCCCGCCGTATTGGAAGCGAAAGAGGGGCTCGCCCTGTTAAATGGGACACAGGCCATGCATGCCGTGGGAGGGCTGGCGTTGCTTCGCGCGAAGCGACTCACGCGGATCGCGGACATCGCGGGAGCGATGAGCCTCGAAGCTTTGAAAGGAACACCGACTGCGTTTGATGCACGGATTCATGCGGCGCGTCCGCATCCAGGGCAACAGGCAGTGGCGGAGCATTTGCGTCATTTATTGCGCGATAGCGAGATCAGGCAATCCCATCTCGACGGTGATCCCCGGGTCCAGGATGCGTATAGTCTGCGGTGCATGCCACAGGTGCACGGAGCGATTCGAGGCGCGCTGGATCATTGCGAAGATGTCTTCAAGATTGAATCGGCCTCGGCGACCGATAATCCGCTTGTCTTCGCTGAGACCGGAGACGTTCTCTCAGGAGGGAATTTTCACGGTGCCCCGCTGGCGCTGGCTCTCGACTACGCTGCGATCGCCTTGACCGATCTGATGAGCATCAGCGAGCGCCGGACCGATCGCCTGGTGAACCCGGACTTAAACGAGGGCTTGCCGCCATTTCTCGCCCCGCACGCGGGAACCCATTCCGGCTTTATGATTCTCCACGTGGCCTCGGTCTCGTTATTGAACGAAGCAAAAGTCCTCGCGCACCCCTCAAGCGTGGACAATCTACCGACCAGCGGGGGAAAGGAAGATCACGTCTCGATGGGAATGACGGGGGCGCTGAAACTGCGGACGATCGTGGAGAACGCGGAGTATCTGATGGCGATCGAGCTTCTCGCCGGCGCCGAGGCCCTCGAGTTTCGGCGGCCTTTGAAAAGCGGTGCCGGTGTGGAGCAAGCCTACGAACGGGTGCGTTCCATTTCTCCGGCGGTAAACGAGGATCGCTCTTTGTCGGTGGACATCGAGCGCGTGGCATTAGCCATCCGCACCGGTGAGTTCGACAGCGAGACCGAAGAGATATGAGCGCGAAACGAGTCATCCGCGCGCCTCGCGGCAATGAGAAAAGCTGCAAGGGGTGGCATCAGGAAGCGGCGCTCCGGATGTTGATGAACAATCTCGATCCGGACGTTGCGGAGAATCCGGACAAACTGATCGTTTATGGCGGGACCGGTCGAGCGGCCCGGAGCTGGGAAGCGTTCGACGCGATCGTGCGCTCGCTCCGTGAATTGGAAAACGACGAGACCTTGCTGGTGCAATCCGGCAAGCCGGTGGGTGTTTTTCGCACTCACGATGAAGCGCCGCGTGTTTTGATCGCGAATTCGAATCTGGTCGGCCACTGGTCGAACTATGCCGAATTCAATCGGCTGGAACGCCTGGGCCTCACCATGTACGGCCAGATGACCGCCGGCTCGTGGATCTACATCGGCAGCCAGGGGATCGTGCAGGGAACATTTGAGACTTTCGCGGAAGCCGGCCGCAAACATTTTGGAGGATCGCTCGAGGGAAAATTTGTCGTCACCGGCGGACTGGGCGGTATGGGCGGGGCACAGCCGCTGGCCGCGACCATGAACGGCGCCCTGTTTCTGGGCGTGGAAGTCGATCGCACGCGGATCGAGAAACGGTTGCAGAGCGGGTATTGCGACAAGATCGCAACTTCTCTCGACGAAGCGCTGGAGTTGATCGATCAGGCGCGGGGGAAAAAGGAGGCGGTGTCAATCGGCCTGGTGGGCAATTGTGCTGATGTCTTGCCGGAGATGGCGAAGCGTGGCGTCGTGCCGGATGTATTGACCGATCAAACCTCGGCGCACGATCCGCTCAACGGCTATGTCCCGAACGGAATGCTGCTTGAGGAAGCGTTAGAGTTGCGCGCGTCGAATCCGGACGAATACATCGAGCGCTCGATGCGATCGATGGCGGTGCACGTCGAAGCGATGCTCGCGTTGCAAAAGCGCGGCGCGATTACGTTCGATTACGGGAACAACCTTCGGACGCAGGCGAAAAAGGCCGGCGTCGAAAAAGCATTCGATATTCCGGGGTTCGTTCCGGAATACATCCGGCCGCTCTTTTGCGAAGGAAAAGGTCCATTTCGCTGGGTCGCGTTAAGTGGCGATCCAGCCGACATCGCGCGGACGGATCGACTCGCGCTCGAACTTTTTCCAAAGAACGAAACGCTCAAGCGCTGGATGCGGCTGGCCCATGAACGAATCCAATTCCAAGGTCTGCCGGCGCGCATCTGCTGGCTCGGTTATGGCGAACGCGCCGAATTTGGCGTGGCCATGAACGAGCTGGTGAAGCGTGGTGAGATTCAAGCACCCATCGTCATCGGCCGCGATCATCTCGACACCGGCTCGGTGGCGTCGCCGTTTCGCGAAACCGAAGGCATGCTCGATGGCAGCGACGCGATCGCGGATTGGGCATTGCTCAACGCGCTGGTCAACACCGCGGCCGGGGCTTCCTGGATTTCGATTCACAACGGCGGGGGCGTCGGCATCGGCTATTCCCAGCACGCGGGACTGGTCGTGGTGGCCGATGGAACTGAGAGCGCGAAACGCCGGCTCGAACGGGTTTTAACCAGCGATCCGGGGATGGGCGTTCTGCGTCACGCAGACGCTGGATACTCGCGGGCAATTGATTTCGCGGCGAAGCACGACATCAAAATTCCGATCGAACCGCAAGCGCGGGATTGATTGGGGAGATCAACGGGCGAAACCATGCAAAAAGTTATCGAATGCGTGCCGAACTTCTCCGAAGGCCGTGATCTGGAGGTCATTCGGCAGATCACAGCCGCGATCGAATCGGTGGAAGGCATTTCCCTGCTTAACGTGGACCCTGGGGCGAGCACCAATCGCACGGTGGTAACCTTTGCCGGGAGTCCGGAAGCTGCGGGGGAAGCCGCTTTCCGTGGGATTCAAAAGGCAGCTGAACTGATCGACATGCGCAAGCACCACGGCGCCCATCCCCGCATGGGCGCGACGGACGTCTGCCCTTTCATTCCAGTTAGCAATGTGACGTGGGAAGAAGCAATCGCCTGCGCCCATCAGCTAGGAAAGCGCGTTGGTGAGGAGCTGAAAATTCCCGTCTATCTCTACGAAAAGGCGGCGAAGGATCAATCCCGTTCCAACCTCTCCATCATACGGTCCGGAGAATACGAAGGCTTCTTCGAGAAAATAAAGGAAGCAGCGTGGAAGCCGGATTTCGGGCCGTCAGTGTTCAATGAGAAATCCGGCGCAACGGTGATTGGCGCGCGGGAATTTCTGGTTGCCTACAATGTGAATCTAAATACCAAGGCGGTGCGAAGGGCCACATCGGTCGCGTTTGATGTCCGGGAAAATGGAAGGGTCAAGACGGATGACGGGACGCCGCGCGGCAAACCGGTGCTCGATGCCAACGGTGAACCGGTCCGTGTTCCCGGAATGTTGAAACATGTGAAAGCCATTGGGTGGTACGTGGAGGAATATGGGATGGCCCAGGTTTCCATGAACCTGACTAACATCGAGGAAACCCCGTTGCATGCGGCCTTCGATGCCTGTCACGAAGCAGCCAGCAAACGAGGTCTGCGGGTCACAGGATCGGAAGTCGTGGGCATGCTTCCCAAGAAATGTTTGGTCGAGGCCGGAAAATATTTTCTGCGGAAACAGCAGTGGTCGGAAGGCGCGGCAGAGGAAGAACTCATTGACCTGGCAATCCGGTCCATGGGATTGAGTGAGTTGAAACCGTTCGATCCAAAGGAAAGGATCATAGAATTCAAGATGGAATCTGCTGCTACGAAATCACTTGTGAAAATGAACTTGCGGGAGTTCTGCGACGAGACCCTGAGCGATTCTCCGGCGCCGGGTGGTGGCTCGGTGGCCGCCTTGATGGGCGCCCTGGGCGTTTCACTTGCTGGGATGGTGGCCAATCTCTCGGCGGGCAAACGCGGCTGGGAGGGCAAATTGAGCTATTTCAGTGACTGGGCCGTGAAGGCGCAGCAATTGAAGGATGAACTGCTTTTCCTGGTGGACGAAGACACGGCTGCCTTCAACAAAGTGATGGATGCATTTGGCCTGCCCAAGGAGTCGGCCGAAGAAAAAGCAGCCCGCTCTGCGGCCATACAATTGGCCAACAAGTATGCGGCGGAAATTCCCCTGCGGGTCATGGAAACCGCCTTCAAATCCTACGAACTTCTCGCCGAGATGGCTGGACAGGGTAACCCTGCCTCTATTTCAGACGTTGGGGTGGGCCTTCTTGCCTTGCGCGCCTGTATTGATGGAGCAGCGATGAACGTGAGGATCAACCTGGCGGGCCTGAAGGATGAAAAGCTGAAATCAGAGCTTCAGGAAAAAGTTCAGAGCATTCGCGCCCAATCCGAAGCTGAGTTTGGGAAAATCAGTCAGATCGTTGAAAGCAAGATCGGTTAAGGCAACGCTCGCCGTTCTCCACGCTTCGCAACTCGTCACGCTCGCCGGGCCAAAACGACCACGGGTAGGCGTCGAGCTGGGCGAGCTGGCCATCATCCCAGACGGTGGAATGCTGGTGCGTGATGGCGCGATCGTCGCCACGGGTCCATCGGAGGCAATTGAAAACCAAATGCCGGATGATGCGGAAGTGGTCGATGCGACTGGGTGCGTGGTTCTGCCAGGGTTCATCGATGCGCACGCGCATCCTGTCTTCGCCGGAAACCGGCTGGACGAGTTCGAACTGCGGGCCAAGGGCGCGACGTATGAGGAGATTGCGGCGGGCGGAGGCGGAATTCGCTCTACCGTTCGAAAGACGCGGGCGGCAACGGAGGATCAATTGCTGGCCCAGGCGATTAAGCATGCGGAATGGTTTATCCGCGGTGGAACGACGACGGTGGAGGCGAAATCGGGTTACGGACTTTCGCTGGAAGACGAGATCAAAATCCTGCGAGTGGTGCGACGCTTGAACCAGGAGACTTCGGTTGAATTCGTTCCGACGTTCCTCGGCGCGCACGCGATCCCAGAAGATTTCCAATCTGCGCCAGATCGTTACGTCAGCCTGGTCACCGACGAGATGCTTCCGCGGATCGCGGACGAGGGGCTTGCCGAATTTTGCGATGTGTTTTGTGAGCGCGGATATTTCGATCTTGAAACTTCCCGCAAGGTCCTGAACGCCGCAAAAGAGCGCGGACTCGGCCTTAGGATCCACGCAGACCAGTTGACAAACGGCGGGGGTGCGGAACTGGCGGCGGAATTGGGCGCGATGACGGCCGATCATCTCGAGCAGACCGAAGCGCCTGGGATCGCCGCGATGAAACGCGCTGAAGTCCAACCGGTCTTGCTCCCCGGATCCGTCTATTCGCTGGGCAAGACGCGGTATCCCCGCGCCCGCGAGATGATCGAGGCCGGATTGGCCGTCGTGATTGCGACCGATTTTAATCCCGGCTCTTCGCCCACACCGTCCATGCAGATGGTGTTGTCGCTCGCGGCGACACAGATGAAAATGACGCCCGCCGAAGGGGTCACCGCGACCACAATCAATGCCGCCTATAGCTTAAAGCGCGGCGACAGGATTGGCTCACTTGAAGGGGGAAAACGCGCCAACTTCGCGATCTACCACTGCGAAGATTATCGCGAACTGGCGTATTACTTTGGCGTGCCGCAAACGCATTCGGTTTACGTGGGTGGCGAACGGGTTTATCCGCTGTAGCTGCCTCGCTGCGCGAGGCGCCCGCATGCGAAAGGGGAACGCCGCAACGCGGCCTCCCTACCTTGCAGAGTGTGCCGCTCACCCTTAACGTCGCTCGCCAATGAAAGTAGAAGTTGAAAATCAGCCGCAGGGTCTTGCGACCTTGCGGATCGAATTGCCGCCGGAGGAGGTCCGCAAGGAGTGGGACTCTATTGCGAACAATTACTCTCGCTACGCCCGGATTCCCGGCTACCGCGCGGGCAAGGCGCCCCGGCAGGTGATCGAGAAGAAGTTTCGCAAGGAAATCCAGGACGAGTTGACGAAAAAGCTGGTTTCGAAAAGCTACCATGACGCCATCGCGGAAAAGCAATTGCGGGTCGTTTCATTGACCGATCTGGGCGACGTGGAGTTTGGCGACGATCGATCGATGCGTTTTCGCGCGACGGTGGTGACCGCGCCGGAATTCGAGCTTCCGGAATACAAGAACATCCCGATTCAGCTACCGGCAACGGCCGTGACGGACGCGGAGGTGGAGGCCGCGCTGGAACGTTTGCGTGATCAAGCGGCTGATTTCACCGACGTAGCCGAGCGCGAGCTGGCGATGGGAGATTTTGCGGTGCTCGATTTCGCCGGAGCAATCGACGGAATTCCGATCAGCGAAATCGTGCCCGAGGCAAGCAAGAACCTGCATGGCGGGAAAAAGTTCTGGCTTCATCTGGCGCCGGAAAATTTTTTGCCGCAATTCTGCGAGCAGATTGTGGGGATGAAACCGGGCGACACGCGAAGCGTCCAGGTGGAATATCCCGCGGAGTTTCCAGTGGCGGAGCTCGCGGGCAAGAAGGCGGATTACGCGGTCACGCTGAACGAAATCAAACAGAAGGTTCGCCCCGCGCTGGATGACGCGTTCGCGGCGAAGCTGCTGCCAGACAAGAGTCTGGCCGATTTGCGTCACACGATTGAGCACAATCTCGAACACGAGAAGGAGCACGAGCTTGATCGGGCCAAGGAAGCGCAGGTGGTGAAGTTTTTGCACGAGCACATCAGCTTCGATTTGCCGCCCAGTCTTCTGAAGAACGAAACCCGTCGCGCGCTGAACGAGCTGGTCCACCGGAATCGGGAGCGAGGCATCACCGATGATCTACTGAAAGGGAAGGAAAAGGAATTGATCGAAGGGGCGGGATCGCTCGCGGCGCATCGTTTGAAGACGAACTTCATTCTCCATCGCATCGCCGAGCGCGAGAAGATTCAGGTTACTCGGGAAGAGGTCGATAACGGCATTCGCGAACAAGCGGCGCACTACAATGTTTCCGTGGAAAAAATGCGCAAAGAATTCGAGGAAAACGACCGCATAAATGGTCTTGCCGAGGAGATCCTGCTGGGCAAGACCCTTGATTTTTTGAAGCAAAATGTTATCGTCGAAACGACTCCGGAGGCGGCGCCAACCAGCGCATCGCCGGAATAAAATCATGACCGCAGCGAACAAAAACTTCTCTCAATCCGTGCTCATCCCAATGGTGGTCGAACAGACCGGCCGGGGCGAGCGGAGCTACGATATCTATTCGCGGCTGTTGAAGGACCGGATCATTTTCATCGGCACGGCGATCGACGACCACATCGCGAACCTGGTCATCGCCCAGTTGCTGTTTCTCCAGATGGAAGACGGCAAGAAAGACATCAGCATCTACGTCAATTCACCGGGCGGCTCGGTGACGGCTGGACTGGCGATTTATGACACGATGCAGTTCCTGACCTGCGATGTGAACACGTATTGCCTGGGGATGGCCGCCAGCATGGGCGCGGTCCTGCTTTGCGCGGGGACGAAAGGCAAGCGCTTCGCGCTCCCGAACTCGGATATCATGATCCATCAGGTCTCGGGTGGCGCGCAAGGACAGGCGAGCGACGTCGAGCGGCAGGTCGAATACATGTTCAAGCTGAAGAAGCGCTTGATTAGAATTATTTCGCAGCACACGGGCAAGCCGGAGGACCAGGTTCGTTTGGATTCCGACCGCGATTACTATATGTCCGCGGCAGAAGCGAAGGAATACGGCCTGGTGGACGAAGTAATCAAATCGCGCAAGGAAGTGAAGCTGCTCGACGGGGCGAATGCGGCTGCGTCAGACCCTTCGGCCGCGATCGCGGAGGCGGCATTGCCCCGTAAAGTCGAGGAATAAGAACTGCTCATTTAAGCCGATTCCATGGCTCGCGCTTCCAACCTCACCATGTGCTCCTTTTGTGGCAAAAGCCACGCCGAGGTGCGCAAGCTCATTGCCGGTCCGGGCGTCTATATTTGCGACAGTTGCATTAACGTCTGCAAGAGCATCCTCGATAAAGAACTGAACGAGGACGCGCGGCGGCAATCGTCGACGATTCGGGTTCCGAAACCGGCCGACATCCGCCACTCCCTCGATCAATATGTCATCGGCCAGGACATCGCGAAGAAGACGCTCTCGGTCGCCGTCCATAATCACTTCAAACGCGTGCTGCAAAGCGCCACGCCGGCCGACACATCCGCGGCTTTTCAGCCCGATCCCTTCGCCGATGTCGAGATTGAGAAGAGCAACATCCTGCTGATCGGGCCGACCGGTTCCGGCAAGACCCTCCTTGCGAAAACGCTCGCGAAAATACTCGATGTGCCGTTCTGCATCGCCGATGCGACGACCCTGACCGAGGCGGGTTATGTGGGAGAAGACGTGGAGAACATAATCCTCCGATTGCTTCAGAACGCCGACTACGATGTGAAGCGTGCCGAGATTGGAATCGTTTACATCGACGAGATCGACAAGATTGGCCGTAAGACTGACAACGTCAGCATCACGCGCGACGTCTCGGGCGAGGGCGTGCAACAGGCGCTCCTGAAGATTCTCGAGGGCAGCACCTGTAACGTTCCGCCACAAGGCGGCCGGAAGCACCCGCACCAGGAGTATATCCAGGTCAACACCGAGAAGATCCTATTTATCTGCGGCGGTGCTTTTGTCGGCCTCGACAAAATTGTGCAGAAACGGATCGGTCAGCGGACGATGGGCTTCAACAGCCCGACGCTGGAAGTCGAAGCGGCATTGGCGCGGGAGGCCGTGCGGCACGTGGAGCCGGAAGATTTGCTCAGCTTCGGGATGATTCCGGAATTCATCGGGCGCTTGCCGGTCCTCAGTGCGCTCGACGCGCTTACGGAAGAAGAGATGGTCGCCATTTTGACGGAAACGAAGAATGCGATGATCAAGCAGTACACCAAGCTGTTCTCAATGGAAGGTGTGCGGTTGAGCGTAACCAAGGACGCTTTGAAAGCCCTCGCGGCCCAAGCGGTGACTAAAGGCACAGGCGCCCGCGCCCTGCGTTCCATGCTCGAGCGGATTATGCTCGAGATCATGTACGACGTGCCGAGCCGCGAAGACATCGCCGAAGTGACGATCAATCGCGCCGTGGTCGAAGGGAAGAAGCCCCCGCTGATTCGCAAGAAGCAGGACAAAGACGCGGCGTGAGGGGAGCGCACGCAGGCGCGTGCGGCGTTCCATCGTTAAAATGTTGGATCGTTAAAGCGTGGATTGGTAGAACGCTTCAACGTGACCGTCATCGTCCTCAACACCGGCACCGAGCTTCTGCTCGGCGATGTGCTGAATTCGCATCTTTCCTTTATCGCCCGGGAGATCTTTCCGCTGGGATTGCGCATCGACCGGCAGTTGGCTGTGCCCGATGGTCTCGCAATTCGCGCAGCGCTGGAAGAGGCGTCAGAGCAAGCGGACATCATTTTCGTGACCGGCGGCCTGGGGCCGACCACGGATGACATCACGCGTGAAATTACAGCTGAACTCTTCGGTCTTGAATTGCACCACGACGCCTCAGTCCTGGCAGCTATCACCACTCGGGCTGCGAATCGAGGTTTCCGCCTGACGGATCGAACAGCGCGACAGGCCGACGTGCCAGAAGGTGCAACCGTTCTTCCGAACGAAACAGGATCAGCTCCCGGCCTTTATCTCGTTGCCAGAACAGCTTCTCCCAGAAAATCGCCGCATTTATTCCTTCTTCCAGGGCCACCGCGCGAGTTGGAGCCGATGTTCAAGAAATCGGTGCTTCCGATGCTTCGCGAGATTGTCCCGCCAGAATCCGCCGTGGATCGCCGAATTTATCGCATCGCCGGAATGGGCGAATCGCTTGTCGAAGAGGCCATTGGTGAGCGTCTCCTGGAAATCAGCGGAATCGAGCTCGGTTATTGCGCCAGGCCGGGAGAGGTTGATCTGCGAATTATTGGCGGGCCCTCGGCGCTTGATCGGGCGGAAGCGATCGTTGCGGCGGAATTAGGCAATGCCGTTTTCTCTCGCGACGGCAGAAGCCTGGAAGAAGTCATTGTGCAACTCTTGGCCGAACGAAAGCAGACGCTTGCGGTGGCGGAGTCGTGCACCGGAGGGTATCTGGCTCACCGGATCACGAATGTGCCGGGCGCATCGGCTGTTTTTCTGAGGGGGCACATCACGTATGCCAACGAAGCCAAGGTGGAAATGTTGGGTGTCGATCCGAACCTCATTGCATCTCACGGTGCCGTAAGCGTGGAAGTGGCAAGTGAGATGGCATTTGGTGCGCGAAAAGAGGCACGTGCCTCTTTCGCCCTGGCCACGACCGGAATCGCCGGACCGGGCGGTGCCACGAGAGGAAAGCCGGTTGGCACGGTCTTCGTCGCGTTGGCAGCCGAGGGCGCCGAGACGCAGACCAGGCGTTTTCAATTCCCTGATGATCGGCCGACGTTTAAAGACCTGACGGCGTCGGCGGCCCTGGAAATGTTGCGCCAGTCGCTGCTTGGGGGCAGTCGCGTTTAGTTGGAGCGGCGGGCCCTGACCGTCGCCTCAAATTTGGACTCCCAGTGATCGGTTACGGCTCGACGACAGCCGGCGTTCCGACCTTCACCTTCGAATAAAAAAGGGCGGCGGCGGGCTCAGGCATGCGGATGCAGCCGTGAGATGCAGGATAACCCGGCAAGATCCCAACGTGCATTCCAACACCCCCGTTCGTCAGACGCATGAACCACTTCATTGGCGCGCCGACGAAATGCGTGCCGCTCGGGGCCGAATCAATATGCGCACTGATGCCGCCGCGGACCGTGCGGCCTTTGGAGTCTTTGTAATCGCCGTAGAGGTTCGAGCGATGGTCCTTGTCTTTCTGCGTGATCGTAAAGCTTCCAGTGGGGGTGGTGTGCCCACGCTTGCCGGACGAAATCGGGCTATCGGCCGCGACTTGATCACCCGTCATCAGATAGGCGCGCTGTTTTGAGAGCGAAATAAGAACACGGGCGTTGTCCGGCGTGACGCTCTGAAGCACCGAAGCGTCAGTGGTCAGGGGCGGTTGGACCTTTATCAGGTCGGAAGCTTTTCGCATCGGCTGATTGAGCGGCACCGTAGCGGGCGGGGGTTTCGGGCGGTTTTGCCGCGTTTTGCCGGGTCCCGGCGAGGAGGCGGCCGCGGGAGAGGCTGGTTGCCGGCGTGGAAGCGTCGTCTGGCCGGAGGCGACATCGCAGGCCAGCAAAATGAGGATGGTCGTAACCGCTGGAAGAAGAGGAGAGGTCACAGATTACCTTTGGACGTAGGTGTTGATTCGGCTGAGCCAGCCTGGCAGCCAGCGCGCCTCGTTTCGTTCGGGCGGTGCATTACGAACACGGTTGCTCAAAACTCTTCTCGCGGATACGGCAAAATTTTTCACGGCTTCACGATCGGTGCCTTCCTGACTCATACCCTCGAGCACCTGCAGCAGGCCCCAACCTTGTCCCGCATATCGCTCCGTCGCAAGAACACCTTCTCCTTTGAAGTTCACGTAATCAACCAGCGGGTAATATCCGCCCGGCGAATTTGCCACACGCTCAAATTGTTGCCGCACCCGCTCTCGCTGGGCCGGGGCGGCTTCCGCGAGCATTTTCGGAAGCGCTTTTTGCAGGCGTTCGACAAGAAACTCCGCCTGAAGGTCAACGGTGTTGGCAAGAAATTGGCGCAACTCTTTCATTCGAGGCGTCTGGCTTGCCTGATTGAATTCAACACGCGAGTTCCAGGGACAATTTCCCCTTGGAACCAGGACCTCCGGCAGCCTGGTCCCACGACTGGCGATGAAGTCGACGAGTTTTGGAAAACTCTCCTCGAACGGGCCGTGCCCGCCCTGCGGATACCAGATAAAGTGACCGATGCCGAGGGACGCGAAATTTTCTCCCGAATTCCACGAAGTCAGGCCGGCCAGAGTCCCCTTGCACTCGTTTTGCCAGATCTTGTTTCCGATGCGGCGAGTCTCAGCGGGCGAGAGCGCGGCCGACGCTGCGCTCCCCAGGATCGAAGCGGAGAAAAAAAGCGCCGCGACGACGCTAAATTTCGGTAATCCCCGGCTTGCGCGCCAGCTTGACGATCCACCGTTCTTCGTTAGGGTGGCAGTTCCCGCGGCGCCCAGGCTCGAAATTTTAACAGCGTCCGCTTCCATCTTTTTTATGAATCGTCTTATCATTTCCTTCGCCGCTGTGCTCGTTGCTTCAATTGGTTTAGCGCAGGATAAAGCGCCACTAAAAGATCAAAAAGACAAGGCGAGTTACAGCATTGGCCACGATATCGGCAACACTTTCAAGAAACAAAATGTAGATCTCAATTTGGACGCGTTGGTTTCCGGCCTGAAGGATGCCCTCGCGGGCAAGGAGGCGATCCCCAAGGAGGAGCGGGAAAAAACCTTGGCGGATTTCCAGAAGGAACTGATCGAAAAGCAAACCGCGGCCAGCAAGGCAGCGGGAGAGAAAAATGCTGCAGATGGTGAAAAGTTCCTCGCCGAAAACAAGAAAAAGGATGGGGTGAAGACGACCGCGAGCGGCTTGCAGTATAAGGTCCTCAAGGAAGGCGCTGGAGATTCGCCCAAGGCGACTGATATGGTGGTGACCAATTACAAGGGTACACTCCTGGACGGGACTGAATTCGATAGTTCCTACAAGCGCAATGAGCCCGCGACCTTCCCCGTCAATCGGGTTATCAAGGGATGGACCGAGGCGTTGCTGATGATGAAGCCCGGTTCCAAATATCAGCTGTTTATCCCGGCGAGTCTCGCTTACGGCGAACGCGGGGCCGGCCGGGACATCGGGCCGAACTCGACCCTGATTTTTGAAGTGGAGCTGGTTAGCATCAAGCCGCCGGATCCAACCCCGACGCCGCCGCCCCCCGGCACGTCCATAAAGCCGTCTACGGCGCCCGTAACGGTAGCGTCGCCTGCGGCGAAGGGTCCGACCACGCCAGTGGCCGCGGCGCCTCCAGCCCCCATAGCCAAAGCGTCTGTCACACCCCAGAAGAAATAGTTTGGAGCTTTAGGGTGTTCCGCCGGCTGGCTCCCAGGCTAGCCGAGGGGCGTCTCCCCACAAATCTTCCAGGCTGTAGAACTCGCGTTTTTCGCGGTGAAAGACATGCACGATTACTTGCATGTAATCGAGCACTATCCACTGGCTCGCCGGAAATCCGTCGACCGAGACTGGCCGCAGGCCGTGATCGGCTTTGAGCTGCCCCTCGATTTCGCCTGCAATGGCCTTCAGGTGCGGTTCAGACGTGCCGGAGCAAATTACGAAAAAATCGGTAAAAGTCGAGATCCCCTGGAGATCGAGGACGATAATCTCCTCCGCCTTTTTATTCGCCGCGAGGTCAGCGCAGGTCCTGGCTAAGTTGTCCGCGGTTATTGTGGCATCTCCCTGTAAAGTTGGCGGTCGCGAATGATCGTCTCGACCGCCGGCGGTACGAGATAACGAATGGAACGCCCGGTGGCAACCCTGTTTCTGATGTCGGTGCCGGAAATATCCAGATGACGCCGGATCGTTGGATAGGGGTGTTCAGGGTGGAGAGCGCTTCGAGCCAGCACCACGAACTGCACCATCTTCGAAAGTTCGTCGAAACGATGCCAGGTCGCCAGGCGAGAGACATTGTCTTCGCCAATTAAGAAAAATAATTCGGAGCTCGGCTGGCGGAAACGAAGCACCTCCACCGTGTCGATCGAATAGGAAGGGGGAGGGCGCTGCAGTTCCATTTCATCGAATTGGAAATCGGGCTCGCTCTCAACGGCAGCGCGCAGCATCTCCAGGCGGATCTCGGGCGCACTCAGCTTCCATTCAAGCTTGTGCGGCGAAGCGGCGGCCGGGACGAAAATCACTCGATCGAGCCGGACGGATTCAATTGCCTCACGGGCCAGGATGAGATGCCCGTGATGGATCGGATCGAATGTTCCGCCGAAGATGCCGATTCTTTTCAAGATGTTATCGTGGGTGACGGATCGATGAACGCGCCACTGAAAAAGGGATTTTTGTTTCGCGTCTTTAGCATGAAACCTAGGATGACGGTATGAAGCGCGATTCGCTGGGTCAACTGATCCTGACCGGAGTTCCCGGGCTCGAACTGGACCCGGAAACCGCGGCCTTGTTCCGCCGTGTTCAGCCGGGCAGCTTCATCCTCTTTGGGCGCAACATTCAAAGCGCGCGGCAACTTCGGAAGTTGATCGACGATTTGCGGGATCTCAGTGAAATCGAGCCCATCATCACGATCGACCAGGAAGGCGGCCGGGTCTCGCGCCTGCGGCTGATTGGGAACGAGCCGCCGAACGCGCAGCAATTGCGCGACCGAAACGACGTGGAACTGGTTAGGCGACACGGAGAAATTACCGGACAATTGCTCCGCCTTTTCGGATTCAATCTCGACCTTTGTCCGGTGCTCGATATTTCCTTCGACGATGAAGCCGATAATTCACTCCGGGGTCGCTGTTACGGCAGAAGCGTCGAACAGGTCGTCAGGCTGGCTGGTGCGTTCAACGACGCCTTACGCGGGCAGGGGATTTTGAGCTGCGGCAAGCACTTTCCCGGTTACTCAGCCGCCACGGTCGACGCGCATCATGATCTGCCGAAGATCGAACGGTCGCGCGCCGAGTTGGATGAGGAAGAACTCGCGGTCTTTCGCCATTTCACGCCGTCGGTCGACAGCATGATGATTTGTCACGGCTGGTACCCGTCCTTCAACCACGCGAAAACGCCGGCGTCTCTTTCGAGAGAAATCGTGACCAGTCTGCTGCGGGAAGAATTCAATTTTGATGGCCTGATCATGACGGATGACCTCGACATGGGCGCCATCCTGAATGAATACGGGCTGGAGGAAACCATTCGACTCGCGCTGGAAGCCGGCAACGACCTGGCCATGATTTGCCACCGCGTCCCGTCGATCGAGGAGGTTCATCGCACGCTTGGCCAATTGCCGCCAGCTGAGATCGAACGCGCCCTTGAAAGTGTCGCCCGGACGAAAACAAAATTGCAGCCGCCGCATGAATTCTCGGAATCCGCCTTCAAGGAAATCGACCGAAGCGTCTGGGATTTGCGTGTTGCGGTCCTTGGCGAAGAAGAAGCGGCCCGGCGCAGCCCCGAAGATGGGAAACGCTCACCGGTGGAAACTTACTAGAGGTTTAACAAGCCTGTGGGACATGCGGCGTGCGCTGGCGATTGACGGCCCTTCACTCCGCCCATAACATTCGCGCGTGCAAGCGGAACTGGAGCAGTTGCTCGTCCTTCAAGATCGGCAACAAAAAATCAGACAAATCCAGACGGAGATCAAAAACCTCCCATTGCAGCGTCAGAGTCTCGACGCGCAACTCGCGGCCAGCGCCGCCGCCGTGGGGGCATTGAAGCACAAGATGCAGCATCTCGAGATGGACCGTAAGACCCTCGAGCTCGATGCCGGCACGCGCAGAGAAAGCATCAATCGCTTGAAAACACAGCAATATGAGACTCGCAAGAACGACGAGTTTCGCGCGATGGCGAATGAGATTGAGCGCTACGAAAAAGAGGTCCAGTCCATCGAAGACCAGGAACTCGAGCTGATGGATCAGGCTGAAAAGGTTAAGACCGAAGTAACCGCGGAGGAAAAGAAAGCTTCGGGAGTGCGGGAATCGATCGCCCGGCAAATGGCCGATCTCGATGAGAAGGGAAAAGCGCTCGAATCGCGTTTGAGCGAGTTAACCGCCGAGCGAACCGAGCTGGCAGGCAAGATTGACGAAGATGTGCTGGGTCGATTCGAGCGTCTTTTTGTGAGCAAAGGCGACGCCGCCATTGTGGCGCTCGAGCATGAGGTCTGTACCGGATGCCACATGAAGATTACCACGCAGACCGCCCACCGGGTGAGGAACGGCAAAGAGATCGTCAGCTGCGAGCAGTGCGGCCGGATTCTTTACGCCGCGGGATAAAGAGGAAGAGCAAATCAGACGTTGAAGCGGAATTCGACCACGTCGCCGTCGCGCACGACGTAATCTTTTCCTTCGATCCGCAGTTTGCCGGACTCACGCGCCTTGGCAAAAGAGCCAAGCGAAACGAGATCGTCGAAATGGACGGTTTCGGCGGCAATGAAGCCGCGTTCGAAATCGGAATGGATCACGCCCGCGGCGGCCGGGGCTTTGTCGCCAGCGTGGATGGTCCAGGCGCGCGTCTCTTTTTCTCCGGTCGTCAGGTAGGTGCGCAGGCCGAGCAGGTGATAGACCGCGCGGATGAGCGCGCTCACGCCGCTGCCCGCCACGCCGAGATCTCGCAGATATTCCTGCGCCTCGGTTTCGCTCAAGTCCACCAGCTCGCTTTCGATTTGCGCACTGATCACGACCGCTTCGGTGGCGAAGTGGTTCCGGGCATATTCCTGGACGGCGCGGACATGCTGTGATGCGGCGTTTGTTTCGACCTCTTGCGAAATTGGTGCGAGATCGGACTCGGCGACGTTGCACGCGAAAAGCGTGGGCTTTGAGCTCAGGAGGAAGAAATCGCGAGCCACGGCTTTTTCCTCGTCCGTTAGTTCAAGCGTGATGGCCGGTTTCCCCGCGTCGAGGTGCGGAAGCAGTTTATCGATGACGGCCACCTCGGCCTTGGCCGTTTTCGATCCGGCGCGGACTTCTTTTTGCAGTCGATCGTGCCGTTTTTGCAGCGAAGCAAGATCAGCCAGAACAAGCTCGGTGTTGATCACTTCGATATCGCGTACCGGATCGATCGTCCCGCTGACGTGATGGATATCGGCGTCTTCGAAGCAGCGAACCACCTGCACGATCGCGTTGACCTCGCGTATGTGGCTGAGGAATTGGTTGCCGAGCCCTTCGCCGGCGCTGGCTCCCTTCACCAAACCCGCGATGTCCACAAACTCGATCGCGGCCGGGATGATCTTTTGCGAGTGCGACAGTTTGGAGAGTGTTTCGAGCCGGGCATCGGGAACCGTGACGACGCCGAGATTCGGGTCGATCGTGCAAAAGGGATAGTTCGCCGCCTGGGCTTTTCGGGTGCGGGTGACCGCATTGAAGAGCGTGGATTTCCCGACATTCGGCAGGCCGACGATTCCAGCGCTCAACATAGGCGCGGACGGTAATGCCACTGGCAGGCAGTTGCAATGTGGGCTCTGCCCGGGGACCCCGCAGCCAAACCGAACACCGGCATCTTCGCCTTTTGATCGCGCGTTCAGGCGCGGTAAAGTCCGGGAAGTGACACCCGAAGAACAGGAAGACGAACAGTTTTATCGCGATACCGAAAGTATCGCCTTCCCGAAGCTGGACGATCACCAGCTTTCGCTCCTCGAACCCTTGGGCGAACGCCGGGTGATGAAACGCGGCGACGTGCTTTTCAAAGCTGGGCAGCGCGATATCGGGTTGGCAATTGTCTTGCGTGGCGAACTCGATGCCTTCGAGACGCGCGACGGCATCGAATATAATCTCGCTACCGCGCGTGAACGCGATTTCCTGGGCGACGTCTCGATGCTTCAGGGCACGTCGATCCTCGGTTCGAGCAGAGTCACATCGGACGAGGCAGAGATACTCCACATTCCGGCCGCAGAACTTCGGCGCGCGCTGGCAGAAATTCCGGCCGTGAGCAAGACGATCGTCGATGCCTTGATCATGCGACGGCGACGGCTAAGCCGCGATCGCGAATTCGCGGGAATGCGTGTTTTGGCAAACCGCGATGCGCGCGATGGACATCAGCTCGATGATTTCCTCGACAAGAATCGTATCCCGCATCGGCTGATCGACTTTGAGAGCGAACAGGGGCAGGCCCTGGGCAAACGCCTGCATCTGACCAGTCGCGACTTGCCCGCGCTGATTACGCCGGCCGGCGCTCCTTTGCGCAAACCTTCCTTACGCGAGGTCGCGCAGGTGGCGGGATTGCTTCGCCCACTTGCGTTCGAGAACGAAACCGAAATCATGTCGGACCTGGCGATCGTCGGTGCCGGTCCGGCGGGTCTGGCCGCCGCCGTTTATGCCGCCTCCGAAGGATTGAGAACGGTCGTGCTGGAAAGTTATGCTCCGGGGGGCCAGGCCGGTTCCTCCTCCTTGATCGAAAACTTTTTTGGTTTCCCGACCGGGGTCAGTGGCGGCGATTTGACCTGGCTCGCCCAGCTTCAGGCGTATCGGTTCGGTGCGAAGTTTTCCACGCCGGCGCAAGCGCTTTCCCTTCATTACGATGGGGCCGACGAATATCCCTCCTGTCTTCAAGTCGATGGCTGCGGGGCCGTGCTGCGAGCGAAGAGTGTCTTGATTGCGACCGGCGCGCACTACCGCCGCTTGGAGGCGGAGGGGTGCGAACAATTTGAAGGCATGGGCGTTTATTATGCCGCGACCGCGCTCGAAGGTCAGATTTGTCGCGGGGCAACTGTCATCGTTGCGGGGAGCGGCAATTCGGCGGGCCAGGCCGCGATGTTCCTTTCTGATGGCGCCGCTAAAGTGCTCCTGGTTATCCGCGGCGCCGATCTCTCGAAGATATCCACCTATCTTTCGCGACGGGTGGAAGCGAAAGAGAACATCGAGATTCTCTTTCACACTCAGGTTCGCAAAATGTCTGGCGGAAAACTGGTGGAAGAAGCAGAGCTGGAAAACACCGCGACCGGCGAACGGCGCGTGGTCCGAACTCCGGCGATTTTTTCCATGATTGGCGCCGATCCGTGCACCGAATGGCTGCCGGGCGAGATCGAGCGAGACGAAAAGGGATTTATCAAAACGGGATCCGACGTGGCGGATTCGCCCGCCTGGAAAGAGAGCGAACGTCAACCGGGTCCGCTCGAGACCAGCCTTTCCGGCGTTTTTGCCGCGGGTGATGTCCGTTCCGGCTCGGTGAAACGTTGCGCTGCTGCGGTCGGCGAAGGCGGCATGGCCATCGCCGGCGTCCAAATCGCCCTCGCCGCATCGGCTCGAAATTAAGCGGCCGACGACAACGCTCATCTTTTTGCGGAAAGTCCGACTTCAGTGTAACGCGCTCTGAATTCCGAATTTCGCATTTAGAGAAGCGATTGAGGCATGGGATAAAACCTCAATCTCAAGCACAGAATCTTCCGTGACAGATCCGACTACTCTGCAGGGCGCAGTTCTGAGGGGCGGGTTTGTGCCGGTTCGGATCGGACACCTTGGAATTCAGTGCGCTGACCGGTGTGCACCCAATGATCGAGAAATATCCGCGCAGCCGCGTGGCCGAAGCCTACGAACCGATGCACAGCGGTAAGGTGCGTTTCCGCGTCGTCCTCACCATGAGGCGCGTGACGACAGGTCACAACGCAGGGTTGCCGCTCGCCATTTGCCAGCAATTGGTCAATAGTGCGCCTCAAATCGGGCCGTAGCACAGCTTGGTAGTGCGCTTGAATGGGGTTCAAGAGGTCGCGGGTTCGAATCCCGCCGGCCCGATAATTCCGTCACGTTCGCCACGGGATCCTTCGACGTCGCGCTCAGGATGACAGTTCTGATGATTCGCTTCCAATAAGGTGGTAAGCATTCTGGATGAAATACCGGCGGCTCGGGAAATCGGGATTGCAGGTCAGTGAGCTTTCTTTTGGCGCCTGGGTGACCTTTGCCCAGCAGATCAGCGAAGCGACCGCGGAAAGGCTGATGACCATCGCGTACGATTCGGGTGTTAATTTTTTCGACAACGCCGAGGCCTACGCCAACGGCAAGGCGGAGGTCGTGATGGGCAAGATCCTGAAACGGCGAGGCTGGGGGAGGGATACGTTTCTTGTTTCGAGCAAGGTCTTTTGGGGCGGGGACCTTCCGAATCAGGAGGGACTCAGCCGGAAACACGTGATCGAGGCGTGTCACGCGGCCCTGCGCCGGCTCCGGGTGGATTATCTCGATCTTTATTTCTGCCATCGGCCCGATCCAAACACGCCGATCGAAGAAACAGTGCGCGCGATGAGCGATCTGGTTGCCCAGGGCAAGGTCCTCTACTGGGGCACATCGGAATGGAGCGCGAGGGAAATCACGCAAGCCCACCGCATCGCGCGCGATCTCCGGCTGGTCCCGCCCACCATGGAGCAGCCGCAGTACAACATGTTTCACCGCGAGCGGGTCGAAAAGGAGTTCGCGCCGCTCTACAAAAAGTTCGGCCTCGGCACCACGATCTGGTCGCCGCTTGCCTCCGGGTTGCTGACCGGAAAATACAACGAGGGCGATCCGGGCGGGACACGGATTTCATTGAAAAATTACGATTGGTTGCGCGAACAATTTGAGAACGACGAAGCGCGGCAGCGCCTGGCGAAAGTGAAAAAATTGGCCAGAGTCGCGCAAGATTTAGGTACTACTTTGCCGCGCCTCGGGCTCGCCTGGTGTCTGACGAATCCTCAGGTCAGCACGGTGATTACCGGCGCCTCCAAGCCGGCGCAGGTGACTGAGAACATGAAGGCGGGGCAACTCGTCGATAAGTTGACGAACGAAGTGATGGCAAGGATCGAGACCATCCTGCGAGATAAGCCGGTCGGTTGAGAATTGTAGCGGCTGGGCTGTTCCCGCCGAATCTTTATTATCGGCCGGTGCTCATGGAGCGGCCCTCCAGTTCGCTTTCCCAACTGGAAAGAAACGCCTCGACCAGTTCCGGCAAGTCGTCGCTGTAGCCACCTTCGAGAATCGCTCCTGCCGGAATATTTGCTTCGCGGAGCCAACGGCCGAAGGCGGTGAAATCTTCCCGATCGAGCGTCATTTCAGTGATCGGGTCGCCCGAATACGCGTCGAAGCCCGCGGAGACAAGAAGCAAATCGGGCTTGAAGGCCACGAGTCGATCGAGCGCGCGGCGCACCTCGGCGACATGCTCCGGGCGCGGCGTGAGGGGCGCGACGGGAAAATTATGAACGTTGCCAAAGGAGCGCGTCCCCGTCCCCGGATAGCCTGGAAACTGATGAATGGAGGCGAACGAGATACGCGGATTGTTCGCGACGATGTCTTCGGTCCCGTTCCCATGATGGGCGTCAAAATCCCAGATGGCCACGCGCTCCGCGCCGTTTGCGAGCGCGTCGAGTGCAGCGATGGCGATGTGGCTGAAATAGCAAAAGCCCATGGCAAGATCCCGGGTCGCGTGATGTCCGGGCGGGCGCATCAGACTAAATGCCCGGCGTCCCTGGATTGCTTCGCGCGCCACATCCACTGCCGCACCCGCCGCGCGGACCGCATGTTCGTATATGCCTGGATGCGCCGCGGTATCGGCATCGAAATCTTCCGTAGCGTCACGAATGCGCGCGAGATGTTTGATCGTGTGGGCACGCAATATGGCCGCTTCATCGGCGGGTCGTGGCTCTCGCCATTCCCAGTCTGGATGCCGATTCTTCAGGAAGGGCACTGTGCGCGTGATTCGTCCGGGCCGCTCGGGATGTCCCGGGGCCGAGTACTCGATGCAACGCGGGTCGTAAAAGAGGATCATTGGCGGAAAGACTTGCCGAACCCGCGGCGCGATTCAATTCCGAAGAATGAAGCGGTGCCCGCCTCTTGGGTTGGTATCAGGAAGGAAATGCGCGCCGATATTGATCGGGGACGCCAAGGTGCTGCTTCAGGGCGATCGCGGCGCGAATCGGCCAATACGGGTCGCGTAACAGTTCGCGGGCGAAAAAGACCATATCGGCCTGGCCGCTGCGGATGATTTGATCCGCTTGGTCCGGTCTGGTGATCATCCCCACAGCCGCCGTGTGAAGGCCCGTCTTCTGACGGATGTGTTCGGCGAAGGGAACCTGATAGCCCGGCTTCACAGGAATGTTCGCGCCGGGGACGGCTCCGCCAGACGAGCAATCGATCAGGTCAACGCCCAGCTCCTGGAGCTGGGACGCCAGCATCACCGATTGCTCGATGTCCCAGCCACCCTCCACCCAATCGGTCACGGAGAGGCGGACCAGTAAGGGAAATCGTTCCGGCCAGACGGCGCGAACGGCCGCAACCACTTCGCGCAGGACGCGGGTTCGATTCTCGAATGAACCGCCGTATTCGTCGGTGCGCTGATTGCTCAGCGGCGACAGAAAACTGTGGAGCAGATAACCGTGCGCAGAATGAATCTCGATCACCTTCGCACCAGCTTCCAGCGCCCGCCGGCAGGCGCCGGCAAACGCCTGCACGACGCGCTCGATTCCCGCATGATCCAGCTCTGTCGGAACAATATCGCGCGGAGAAAACGGCAACGAACTCGGCGCGAAGATCGGGCGCCAGCCGCCATCTTTCTCCTCGACAACATGCTCCCCGGTTTTCCAGGGCGCGGCTGTGCTCGCTTTCCGGCCCGCGTGCGCCAGCTGCATTCCGGGAACCGCCCCTTGCGACTCGATGAACCGAAAAATCCGCGCCAGCATTTCGACGTGATCGTCTTTCCAAAGTCCCAGATCGTCCGGACTGATGCGCCCCTCCGGCAGCACAGCCGTCGCTTCCGTCATGACGAGCGCGGCGCCGCCGACCGCCCGACTGCCGAGGTGCACCAGGTGCCAGTCGTTGGCGAAGCCGTCGGCACTCGAATACTGGCACATGGGCGAAACGCCGATGCGGTTGCGCAGCCGGAGGTCCCGCAATTGGAGCGGAGCAAACAAATAGGCGGCTTGTTCCGGCAAATTAGTCACGAAGTTTTACGTCGTTCTCAAAACGAACAAACGCAATTAGTGAACGTAACGGCGGCGTTCGTTTTCCCTACAACTGCTGCGGGCTCGCGGCCGGGGAAGGCGAGTCGTCCTCTGACTCGGAGGAGGATGAAGACGACATATCGATGGCAAAAGAGGATCCGCTGGCGGTCAAAACGGCGCCTTTCTTGTGGCTCGCAAGCGATTTTGTCGAGGGCAAGGTTGCGATGGGTTCCTCACCAACTGGTCTCGGGTCGTAGATTTCGCCCACGATCGAATTGATCTCCTTGCCGTCCAGGTAAGGCGCCAGACCGGATACAGTTACCTTTGCTCCCTCCTTTACCCTGGTTTGTGCCACCCATTTCGCTTTGGCGTCGGATAAGTCGCGCAGGTTTTCGATGATCTGCTTCTCCTGCTCTTTCTCATGTTCGCTCACGGTCGCGCCCAACAAGGCCGTGCTGGCGACTGATGCGACCATGGTAACAGGAACAATGAGGATCGCCGCGATTAGAATCGCGATTCCTTGGGTTTTTTCCCCGCGGTTTAAGATGACGATGGCCATGACCAGGGTGGCAACTGCAACCGGCCAGGCCAGCAACCAGCTGCCACAGCCGAGCACCGGGATCAGCGAAATAACGAAGGTAAGTCCGAGCAGGATCCAACTGGTAACGACGAGTCCTTTGGAGCTTTGGGCTGGTTGGGGCGTGACGGCGGCTGAGGGGGTGGGTGCTGGCGCTGGTCGCGGGGCAGGGCCGCTCGGCGCCGGAAACGGGGCAGGGGGCGGCGTAACAGGCATCGCTGCGGGCCCCGCTGGCAGGCTCAAACCCGCAATGCTGGAAAGCGGAGCCCATCCAGCCGCGCCTTCGTGCCAGCCCAGGTCTGACGGCGAAAACGTTCCATCGGCGAGCTTGCGGTTGACCTCCTCGACCGAATATTGCCCCAGCTGTTGTCCATTCCGGGCGATATATATTTGCATAAGGGTTTTTGTGAGGGAAAGCCCGCGCCAGCACAAGTCTTTCGTCCCGCTTCTTCTGTAGCGGCGGTCTATGATCGCCGAACGACTCGCTCCGCGGTGACTTCTGCTGCGCGACAAGAAGAAGACGGCGGTCATAGACCGCCGCTACAGAACCAAATTCACGGCAGGCGATGCGCCTGCCCTACAACCGGATCAAGAGCAGGAGCAAAGCGTTAGGGCGCTCCGAGGTCGTAGACTTCGACTACGCCGACGCCAGTGCCGTTGTTCGCTCCCGCCAGCAGCGCGGTGTAAAGGCCCGGCGCGAGCGTCGCGGCTATGCCTGACTCGAGGCTATTTGCCGGCGCGAGACCCGCGTCTGTCAGTTCCGCCGCTTGAGCCGGATCTTCCTGCCAGTCGTTATTCGCAAGGAGAAGCGCTCCGTTCCCGTCACGCAGCTCCAGCGTTGGATCTGGCAGCGCGTTAGGCACACCCTGGTCAGAGAGGCTGGGTCCCATCCCACGTGCGATGATTCGGTCGTTGCCGCTGCCGCCCAGAATAAAACCAGCGATCACAATACTGTTACCCGTGTCGATAAAGGCACGGGTGCTCAAGTTAGCCAGCTTCGAGTCAACTCCCTGGTTGAAATCGTAGATCTCCACCAGGCCCACGCCGCTGGTCATCCCCATGCCGCGGAGAATTACGGTGTAGGTTCCCGGGTTGAGAGTCTGGACGATGGCGGCTTCCAGATCATCGGTC
>Ga0190272_10000132_pt1 | contig 47228 bp, 28 predicted proteins | sample Popmic504T_FD_133746 | JGI IMG/M metagenome (GOLD analysis project Ga0190272, IMG submission 133746) | Populus adjacent soil microbial communities from riparian zone of Shoshone River, Wyoming, USA - 504 T | ecosystem: Environmental > Terrestrial > Soil > Riparian zone | place: USA: Wyoming...
AAGGGATCGATGCCTGTCCCGGAAGGGATCGATGCCTGTCCCGAAAGGGATCGATGCCTGTCCCGGAAGGGATCGATGCCTGTCCCGAAAGGGATCGATGCCTGTCCCGAAAGGGATCAATGCCTGTCCCGACTGGGACCGTTGCCTCGGCGGAGACGCCCGGCACGAGAGATCGACCCCCGTTCAGTCGCTCATCACCGGCCGCCGGTGCGGGCGCTGGGCATTTCGTCCGGAAACTTCAGCACTTCGGACGCTGCCAGCAGAAACGCGCCCGGACCGTAATTGACGTTGACCATGCCCTGATTCGACGAGACCTTCCCGCAACCCGGCCCCACATCCGGCGGCTGAATCCCGCTCACGTTGCCCGCAAAGTCCACCCGCCGCATCAGCACGCCGAACGCCTTCATCACCACCGGCGCGTAGATCTCACGATCCAGCCACCCCTCGTTCACGCCGCGCGCGAGGAAGAACGTCAGCAGCGCCGTCCCCGAGGTCTCGGCGACAGGACACTCCTCCGGCTTCGACAGATACGCCCCCCACCCCCCGTCCGCCGTCCGCCGCTCCAGCAGCGACGCGGCCGCGACCCGCAGCATCGCCCGGATCTCCTCCGACCCCATCACCTGCTCGTACCGCCCGCCCGTATACGGCCCGTCGAGCGCCTCCGCCGCCCGCGCCAGCGCCACCAACGCCCACCCGTTGCCGCGCGCCCAGAAGAACTCCGTCGTCCCCACCGACTCCGGTGCGTGCTGAAACAGCGCATGAGCCTCGTCCCACAGCAACACCCCGCGACGCGCCCTCAGCGAAGGAACCGCACTCCCCTCCGGCCGATGCTCGTGGACATACGCCTCAATCCACTCATACGCCAGATTCCTGGCCAGCTCGTTCTCCCGCCCGTGCAACGCCAGCCACGGCACGACCATGTACAGATCGTCCTGCCAGAACCGCGCGCCATACCCGCCGGCAATCCACCACGGATCGCGCGCCGCCCCCTCCCCCGGCCTCACGCGCACCGCATGCTCCGCAAACCGCATCGGCCCGTTCAACGTAGCCACGAGCGCCGGCCGCCGCGGATCGCTCGGCGGCAACACGCGGTACAGATCCATCGCCGCCTGCCCGAACGCCGTCCCATCCCCCCAATGCACCGTCTCGATCGGATCGTCACTCCCCAGAATCACCGCCACCGCCTTCTCGAGAAACCGCACCCCCGACCCCGGCGCCCGCAACTCCATCTGCTCCCCCAGCAACACGAGTCCGTCAAAGTAGACCGCGTTCTCCCAATGCAGGCGCGGGTGGAAGGTCCACGTCACACGGTCCGCAACTCTCGATGCGGTCGCCGTGATGCTCTCGTGGGTCAGCGCGGAGGGAGCCGCGACGGCGCGTCGCTTTGGACCGGCGAAGATGGGGAGGGAAAGGACGAGAAGGAGAACGAGGGAAATGGGATACCGGGGCACGAACACCCCAACTTGACCGCGACGTGACCTATTTCTAAGTACAGCTCCCCGGAAAAGAGTGTCCAAGGGTTGTCCGTGGTAGGTCGCTTGTAAATCTGGCTTGGCCGTTCGTTCGCCCGCGCTGCCGAAGGCAGCACAAGATCTGTAGGCCCGGTCTTTTAGACCGGGCACTCCGAGGCGTCCTACGTCCCAGTCCGCGAAGCGGGCGACAGAACAGAGCAGTCCCACAGAGATCGATCATCGAAATCAATTCCATGTCGGCGCAAAAGGAGGCGACGAACGTCTCTTCTGCCGCCCGCTTTGCGGGCTCGACCGGGAGCCGTATCGCTTACCCGGCCTGAAAGGCCGGGCCTACAGATCTTGCGCTGCCTCTGGCAGCAGCATCCCGAGTCGATCGCCAGACTCACACACCACTATCAGGACCAGCTCCTGGACACTGTCTTCCGGGAGCTGTACTAAGCAGGAGCCCACGTCCCCGCGTGCTTATGGAGTGCGGCACAACGTTCCCACTCCCGCGACATCCGTGCCCCATGTTGCCGCCGTCCATCCACCGCTATACGATCGCAGCCACTCCGCACTCATGAAAACCACGGCCAGTCGCCTTCCCGGCGCCAGGATCACGCGCCGCGTCCTGAACTTCGGCCGCAAACTCGCCTCCGGCCTCACGCCCTTCGGCGAGAACGTCAGCCCGGAAGTCCCGAACGATCTCTTCGTCGCCCACGTGTCGATCTACGTGTTCGCCGCACGCGCCGTCGCCGGCGCACGCGTGCTGGACCTGGGATGCGGCGCCGGTTACGGCAGCGACCTCCTGCGCAAGGCCGGCGCCTCCACGGTCCTCGGCATCGACGTCGATCGCCGCAACGTACGCTATGCCTCGCGACACTATCCGGCGGTACGGTTCCAGCAGGGCGACGCGCACCACCTGCCGCCGGATCTCGGCACGTTCGATCTCGTCGTCGCCTCCAACGTCCTCGAACATCTCGAGCACATCGAGCCGGCCCTCGACTCCATCCGGGCCATGCTGCCGCCGTCCGACGGACGTCTCCTCGTGGCCGTTCCGCCGATCGTCGACGACGCCTCTCTCAAGGCCAACGAAGCGATCCCCTATCACCGCTCCAACCACATGGTCTCGCACACTGGATCGAGCTGCTCGCCAACCGCTTCCGCGACGTGCAGGCCTACCGGCACTTCTGGCGCGACGGCGTCGACCCGGATTTCAGCGACCCCTTCCCCTCCCGGCTTACTCCCAACGATTTCCTGTTCGAGCCGATCACGCCCCCGGAGCTCCTCACCCGCCCCACCCTGACCGCGATGTTCCTCGCCACGACCTGAGCAGAACGCTCGCGTGGAGCCGCGCAAGGAGAGACGACCGGAGGCCTCCGGCGGGCCGGTGGCCTCTCGTCGTCTCTCTTCCGTGGCTCCAATGCGAGCATCCTGCTGAGATCGCGCAGGTGGCTACATGACGACGAGGGCCCAGATCAGGAAGACCGGGATGCCGGTCATGAGCAGCAGCCGGTTCCGGATGCCGGGATGGCCCATGTTCAACGTGTAGCCGACACCGACCAGCTTCTCCACCACGAGCGCGGGATCGTCGGGATTCGAGTACGTCAAACCGCCATGGAGCCAGTGGCTCTCGTCGGCCGGCCGCTGCGCGTAGTCATTGCCCGTCCGCTGCTGCAGTCGCGCATTGATCCTGATCATCCGCACGAGGAAGAACGTGATTCCGCCGAGGAGCGCGACCAGGCCGAGGAACGTACCGGCGCGGGAGATGGGCTCCATCGGGCGCAGCCGCTCGACCGCGGTGGACGTCTGCAGGAGTGCGATGCTGCAGAACGTCACGGCGATGGTCAGCCGCGTCCAGTCGAGGGTGTCGACGTTCGTCTGCAGGTACTTCTCCTTCGCCACCAGGTACTCCTCCGTCGACTCGGCCGGAAGGGTCATCTTGGCCCCGGCGAAATCGCGGCGGAGCACGTAGAGAAAGAACTGCAGGTAGGCACCGAGAGCGGGGATGAACAGGATCACGGAAATGTTCCGGTCCACCCAGCCGTCCACCTGGCCCGTCACGTCCCAATGGATCGGAATGCGCAGCGGCATCTCGTCATAGGAGAGCAGCGGCGCCACAAACGCCATCAGGGCGAAGGTCGCCACGAGCGCGTCCAGCCATACGCGGCTTCGCGTATCGCGCGCGCGCATCGACGAAGCGAAGCGAGTGGCACCGCCGGCACTGGCGTGCGGGCGTACGGCCGACGCGAAGCGCATGTAGAGGACGAACGCCGCAAACCCCAGCATCAGCTCAGTGCCGGCGAAAAGGAGTTCTTCACTGACGAGCGGCCGTAGTCCCGCCCCGATCGCAACGATAGCGACAAACACCGCCGCGAGCACGAGACGATAACGAAGCAGGACGCGCTTCGCCGCCCCGTCGAAATAGCTCGTTTCCACGCGCACGCCGAAGAACGCGCGCGATCCGCGGGTGACCGGCATCCATGCGAAGACGCCGTACAGCAGGAACACGCTCGAAAAGAAGACTGCCTGCACGATCCCCGATTCCGTCATGACTGCTTCCTCCTTTCGCATTCACCTGGAGCTCTTCGTCGTCAGCGCGCGAAGCTCGCGCCGCACGAGGCTCACGATCTCGTCGCGGGACACGCCCGCCAGGACCAGTGCGGTCAAGGCCGATTGCAGCGGTTTGCGCAGCTCGCCGGCCTCTTTCGTGCTCTTCTTCCTGCGTGCGGCCACGACGGCGCCCGAGCCGTGACGGATGGTCACCAGTCCCTCCGCCTGCAGCTCGCGATAGGCACCGGCGATGGTGTTCAGGTTGACGCCCAGGTCCACGGCCACCTGCCGCACCGAAGGCAAGGCCTCCCCTTCCGCCAGCGCCCCCCCGGCAATCAGACGCCGGATCTCATCGGCCACCTGCCGGTAGATGGGTCTCGGGTCGGACTCGTCGATGAGGATGTGCATGCGCTCGACCAACTGTATGGTGTCACCATACACCATACAGTCGTCCAGGTCAAAGCAGGATGCCCGCATTGGAGTCACGAAAGGGAGACGACGAGAGGCCTCCGGCGGGCCGGTGCGACCGGCGGCGCTTGTTATGCCCATGTCGTCGCGCAAACACGTGTTCCGTCGACAGGTGTGCGTTCAGGCTAGGCCAACAAGCGCCGCCGGTCGCACCGGCCCGCCGGAGGCCCTTCGTCGTCCCCCTTCGTGGCCCGAATGCCGAGCGTTCTGCTCAGGGACTTGCGGTGCGGCGGCTCGGCATACAATTCGAGCATGCACAAATTCGTTGCGTGCGTGGCGTTGCTCGCCGCCGGCTGTGCGTCCGTGCCGCCGCCAGGGACCGAGCTCGCAGTCGTGCAGCGTGTCGAGCACCTCGACACCGTCGCGCGCGAGCCGATGCTGGCCGAGCATCCGGACGGCGCGCTGTTCGTGTCGGGGTACTGGGAGCCGAAGCCGACCCTGTGGAAGAGCCAGGACCGCGGGGCGACGTGGAAACGCGTCGACGCCGGTCCCGACGCCGCGGGAAATTCGGACGTCGACCTGGCCGTGGCCGCGGATGGGACGCTGTACTTCATGACCATGACCTATGACCGCGAGAAGAACGAAGGGCAGCAGGTCGCCATCGGCGTGAGCCGCGACGCCGGCACGAGCTGGCACTGGACGACCCTGTCGAAGACCCGCTTCGACGACCGCCCATGGGTCGAGGTTGCGCCCGACGGCACGGCGCACGCGATCTGGAACGACGGCAGCGGCGTGTCCCACACCATCAGCCGGGACCGCGGCGCGTCGTGGACGCCGCCGGTGCGCATTCACGACCGCGGCGGCTCCAGTCACCTCGCCATCGGACCGGCCGGTCAGCTGGCCGTGCGCCTCACGCCGCTCTCCGCGTCCGGCAACAAGTACGACGAAGGACTCGACCGGATCGCCGTCAGCAGCGACGGCGGCGCGTCGTGGCAGAAGCACCCCGCGCCCGGCGAGCGTGACTGGTCGCCCGATTTCGAGTCCGAGGCGACGCCGCGCTGGGTCGAGCCGCTGGCGTGGGACGCGGCCGGGCGTCTGTACTCCCTCTGGACCGACAAGAAGGGTGTGCGCCTGGCGGCCTCGGACGACCGCGGCGCGACGTGGACGACGCGGACCATCGCCGACACCGCGGCGCCGGCGTTCTTCCCCTACCTCGTCGCCCGCGGCCGCGGCGAGCTGGCCGCGACCTGGTTCACCTCGACGAAGAACGACATGAAGGACCTGCAGTGGTACGCCGCCCGGATCGACGACAGGCACGTGCTCGTCTCCGCCGCGCAGCAACTCGAGAGCCGTCGCCCCCGCGGTCCGGACGGCGTACCGGCCAACGATCCCGGCGGCGAATACCTCCCCATCGCCTTCCTCCGCGACGGCACCCTCGGCGTCGTCACCCCACTGCAGAACGTCCCCGGCAAACGGGCGGGGTTCACGTGGTGGAGGTTCGAAGCGCGGTAGCTCCTCACCGATGAACCGGCGGATTCACTTCCGCGCCGCCCGCCGTCGCGGATAACTCCGTGACGGTGGCTCCCACCCCAACCTCACCACCTCGAAGTCGCTGGCTCGGATCGCGCGGAACGCGGGGTTGAGCAGGTCGTTGTCCCAGCGCGTGTCGTACGTGCCGGACACGTAGAGGTCGGACCCGTTGTCGGCCACGATCAGTCCGTACGTCTTCATCGCCACGAAGATCTTGCGCAGCGGCTCCGGGTAGCCGGAGAGGTCCACGCTGGCCTTGAGGCGCAGGCGCGCTCCCATGGGCAGGGCTCCAGCCGTGTCGCCGGCGCGATGGGAGGCGGGATAGACGTAGCCGTTGGTGCGGCGGACGGTGACGCGGAGGGCGTGGCGGATGGGGTCGGGACCGTAGACCTCGTCGTAGCGGAGGAGGCCCGGGAGGATGGCCAGGCCGGCGGCGTCGGCGCTGGTCCAACCGTCGGGGCGGCGCGTGTTGGAGTCGAGGGGGAACGTGGCGCCCGAGCCGGCCTCCCAGCGCGTGCCGGTCCAGCGCAGCGCGTAGAGCTCATAGAGGATGCGGTGGTCGCGGTCGACGAGGAGCATGTGCCGGTCGCCCTCGGCGTCCGGATCGTTGCCGGCCAGCCCTCCTTCGATCCACTTCTGCTGCGTCTTCGCCTCCTCGGGGATCGGGTAGCCGGGCGGACGGCCGGGAGCGCCGAGGTCGCTCTCGTCGTCGTAGTCGAACGTCACCGGGACGAGCGGCTGCGTTCCCGGGACGACGATGTAGGGCATCCCATAGATCGGTGCGGACGGATCTCCGCTGTCACCGCCAAAGTCGGGATGCATACCTTGCGTCGCGCCGATGTAGTTGACAAAGGCCGCGCTGTTTGGGTCGACCGGCGCGCTGCTGATGTCGACGTTCCACCAGTTCGACAGCGGAAAGAGCGGCAGCGGTTGCGGCAGCGCGCCGTTGCGCACCGGCTGCGCGGAAACCGGGAGCGCGAGACAGGCAATGAGGAGAATGAGCAGACGGCACATCGATTCATTCTGTGTGGGGCGTCGGTCCGCGCGTGTGGGCTGGATCACTGCGGACGGGAAGGAACAGACCACCGGCTGGAAGCCATGGGACCGGCCGGCTGGAAACCCGGCGCTGCGACGCAACGCGCTCCGAGCACGGCGATCTGTCCGCCTCGCGACTAAGGAGCACGCATTCAAACGACCAACGGGTCGCTCATCCAAACACGCACAATGCTGTCATCCTGAGCCGCAGAAATTGCCCGACGCAGGCTGAAGCATGATGGCGAAGGACCCCCCGATCGGGCTCGAGACCGCAGCTCCGGCAGGGGGTCCTTCGCCGCCACGCTTCCGGCTCTGTGGGGCCGTTTCTGCGGCTCAGGATGACAGAAATTGTGGTGCGTCCCGCGACACGCAGGTGTTGGTCTTCTAAGAGCGTTCTGCTCAAACCTCCGACGCCCAAGCTCGCGGTCATTCCTCCGGCGAACGCTCGCGCATCTTCGCTGCAAACGCGAGCGCGTCTTCGAGCCACTTCAGGCGCTGCGACGGCGTGGCGGCGAGTGACGCGTCGAGAAGTTGGTTCTCGGCGGCGCGAAAGTCGGCGCGCCATTCAGCCGCGGCAGGATCCCGGTCGAGTCGTTGGTCACTCGCCACGACGCCTCCGTGCGATCTCTTGCAAGCGCTCGATGTTCATCGCGTTCTGACGCCGCGAGCATAGCAGCGCGTGCTCGCGGAAACGACGCGAGGCCTCCGGCGGACCGGCAGCGCTCACTGAGCACGTGTAGCCGCGCGGCGCGTACTTCCCGCGACAGGCGTACCCCAGGCTTGGCCATGCAGCGCTGCCGGTCGCACCGGCCCGCCGGAGGCCTCCCGGCGGTCTTCCCCTGGCAGAGTGACCCCGCTCACGTCCGCCAGCGCCGGAAGGCCGTACATTGCTTCCGGGTCCCTTTCCAGTTTCCAAAAACTTATCCCCAGTTACAATGGCCGCGGTCCAATCACAGTCCGCGGTCCTTCCGGGAGAGTCATGATTCGAGTCAATTCGGTTCGCGGCATCGCCGTGTGTGCGATGTTGCTGTTTGCCACCACCGCGTTTGGAGCGGCGTACACCAGCACCGGCAGCGGGCTGTGGAACGACGTCAACACGTGGGGGGGCGGCGGCTTTCCCGTTTCCGGCGACACCGCCACCATCACCGGCAGCCACACCGTCACCGTGACCGGGACGCAGATCTGCCAGAACCTCGTCATCGACGGGACCAACGGCAACAAGCTGCTCCTCGTCGACACCGGGGCCACGCTGATCGTTGAAAGCGCCATCCACCCCGCCATCAGCATCAACGCTCCCCTGCCCGGCTCCAGCAACACCATCCGCGTCGACGGTGGGCTGCTCGAGACTTCCGACTCCGGCATGGCCATCTTCGGCGGCGGCAGCGGCGTCTCCAAAGTGGAGCTCGTGAACAGCGGCATCGCCCGGCTGGCCGGTGACCTCTCCTTCAGCGGCACTGCCGCCAACGCCCAGATCGAGTTCGACCTCACCGGCGGTACGTTCGAGATCGGCGGAGACCTCGGCAGCGGCGGCACCTTCATCAACAGCACTGTCGCCACCGTCAAGATCAACGGCACCGGCGCGCAGACCGTCAACGGCTACACCTTCCACAACCTCACCATCAGCAAGGCCGGCGGCACCGCGACGCTGAACGGCCCGATCCAGGTCGACGGCGACTTCGCCGTCAGCTCCGGCGTCTTCGACGACGGCGGCTACCAGATCGCTCTCAACAGCGGCGGCACGTCGTCCGTCAGCGTCGGCTCCGTCGGTGTCCTCAAGCTCGGCAGCGCCGCGACGGCCACCACGTTCCCCGCGCCGTTCGCCGGCGTGAGTCTCTCGCCCGGCAGCGCCGTCGTCTACCAGGCCGGCGTCACGCAGACCATTGAAGACAGCTTCACCTACCAGCGCCTCTACCTCTCCACCCTCGGCGGCAACGTCGACAAAGTCCTCGCCGCCGGCGCCCTCACCGTCGACGGTGAGCTCAACATCGCCAAGAACGGCATCAACAACGTCACGCTGCTGCTCAACGCCGGCCTTCTCGACGCCAACGGCGACATCACCGGCGACGGGACCGTCACCCTCACCACCGGCTCGGTCGACATCGCCGGCAACTGGTCCAACCTCGGCACCCTCAACGCCGGCACCAGCACCGTCACCTACGACGGCGGCGGCGCGCAGAACGTCCTCGGCACCTCGTACCACCATCTCGACATCGACAAAGCCACTGGCGCCGCGGCCTTCGGCGGCAACGCCAGCATCCTCGGCAACCTCGGCGTCCTCTCCCTCGGCACGCTCACCGCCAACACGAACACCATCACCCTCTTCGGCAACGCCACTGTCAACAGCATCTTCGACGTCAGCAGCGGCACCATCCGCTTCAACGGCACCTCGGCGCAGACGTTCGACAACTTCTTCTCCGGCTTCAACGTCCTCAACTTCGAGCTCGACAACGCCAACGGCCTGACCGTGAACGCGACCGGCACCATCGTCGACGGCTCGCTGACCCTGACCGACGGCGTCCTCACCGTCAGCGGCAACCTCTTCGTCGACGTCCTAGCGACGGTGACCCGCACCAACGGCTGGGTCTACGGCGAACTGACGATGGGACTCAACCCCACGCCGGCCCGCCGCTTCCACCTCGGCACGCCCACCGCCTATCTCCCCGTCGACGTCGACGCCGGGACCGCCGGCACCGTGGCCCTCCAGGCCAAGGAAGGGCAGTCGCCCGACCGCACGGCGGACAACGTCCTCGAGCGCTACTGGACGCTCGGCTCCGCGAGCGTCACGAGCCTCGACTTCATCACGTTCAACTACAACCAGAGCGACGTCGTCACCGGCAGCGAGGCGCAGTACATCCTCGCCCACTACGACGGCGGCTCGTTCACCTTCACGCACTTCGGCGGCGTGAACTCCGTCACCAACACCGTGACCGCGCCGACCCCGGCCGTCTTCGTCGGCGACTGGATCATCGGCCAGCCCGGCAGTCTCGCCGCGGCCTCGAAGCTCGCCATCGTCAGCGTCAACAGCGGCACGGACCCGCAGGACGGTTTCCCCTTCGACGTCGTCGTCGAAGCGCAGGATGACGACGGCGACGCCACGGCCGTCTTCGACCCGACCGACGTCGCCCTGACCGTCTTCACCGGCACCGGCACGCTCGGCGGCACGCTGACCGGCCAGATCGCCAGCGCCACCGACACCATCACCATCAGCGGCGTCGAGTACACCCCCGCCGAGAACGGCGTCGTGCTGGAAGTCTCCCGCAGCACCGGCGACCTCCTCACCAACGGCGTCAGCGCGGCGTTCAACGTCGTCAGCGCGCCGACCACCGTCACCGTCAGCAGCATCAACGACAGCGGCGCCGGCACGTTGCGCCAGGCCATTGCCGACGCGAACTCCGCCACCTGCGGCAGCCCGTGCACGATCGAGTTCTCCACCTCCGGCACGATCATGCTGGCCACCGCGCTGCCGGCCATCACGGCCAGCAACGTGACCATCGACGGCTTCACCGCCCCCGGCGCCACGCCGAACACGACCGCGTTCGGCCTCCCCTCCAACGCCAACCTCACCGTGGCCATCGACGGCACGAGCGGTGTCACCGTCGGTCTCGCCGTCCAGGCCACCAACTTCAAGGTGCAGGGACTGGCCATCAAGAACTTCACTGCGGCGCCCGGACTGGGGATCAGCTTCACCGGCTCGACCACCGGGTCCGCCGTGGCCGGGTGCCACATCGGAACGAGTCTCAGCGGCCTGACCGCGGAGCCGAACCTCTACGGAATCCTGGCCGGCGCCGGCGCGAGCGGCATCACCATCGGCGGCACGCTGCCGGCGGCGCGCAACCTCCTCGGCGGCCACGCCAGCGGCGGCGCGGCCATCGACATGAGCAGCTCGGCCAGCACCATCCTCGTGCTGGGCAACTACGTCGGCGTGCGGGCCAACCTCACCAGCGCGATCCCGAACTCGGTCGGCGTGAACGTCGTCTCGGGCGCCACCGGCGTCACCATCGGCACGGCCTCGATGGGCAACGTCGTCTCCGGCAACACCGTCAACGGCATCGCCATCCACACGGACGGCGTCACGGTGCGGAGCAACCTGATCGGCCCGGCCGGCAGCAGCAACAGCAGCACCATCCCGAACGGCAACGGCATCCACGTCGGCGCCGGCGTCACCACGGGCACGATCCTCGACAACACCATCAGCGGCAACTCCTACGGCATCTCGCTGGTCGGCAACGGCATCACCGTCGACCAGAACCGGATCGGCGTCGCCCCCGACGGCACGACTGCGATGGGCAACACGAACGCCGGCGTGCTGCTGCAGAGCACCGCCGCCGGCCACCGCATCGGCACGACCAACGGCAACGTCATCGCCCACAACCAGATCGGCATCAAGACCGTGACGGCGACCGGCATCGGCAACACGTTCCGCCGCAACGCCATCCACTCCAACTCCTTCCGCGCCATCGACCTCAACGCCGACGGCACCACGTTCAACGACGCCACCGACGCCGACACCGGCTCGAACAACCTGCAGAACTTCCCCGTCATCAGCAGCGCCGTCTACAGCGGCGGCACGCTGTCGGTGAAGACGACGCTCAACTCGTCGGCCGGCGTGAGCGTCGGCGGCGTGCTCTTCGACTTCTACAAGGCCGACGGCTCCGGCCAGGCCGTGACCTACCTCGGCAACGCCTGCGGCGCCGGCAACGTCTTCACCAACGCCGTCTTCAACATCGCCACCGGGTCGGTGAACGTCGGCGACACGGTCGTCGGCACCGCCACCGCGTTCAGCGACGGCACCTGCACCACCGTCAGCGAGGGCACGTCCGAGCTCTCCGCGGCCACGATCGTCAACGGCGACGTCCACTGGATCGCCGGCAACGGCAACTGGGAGACCGCGGCGAACTGGAATCCGGCCGTTGTCCCCGGCGCTGGCGACAACGCCTACCTCGACAACACCGGCACGTACACCGTCACCGTCAACTCGCTCGTCAGCGTGGCCAGCGTGCACGTCGGCGCCGCGAGCGGCACGCAGACGCTGACCGTGCCGTCCGGCCAGTCGCTCTCGTTCGACGCCGCCAGCAGCGTCACGGCCAACGGCGTCCTGAACTTCACCGGCTTCAACCTCGGCGGCACCGGCACGCTCGGCGTGAGCGGCATCCTGAACTGGTTCGACGGGACGCTCTACGGCGGCGGCGGCATCACGGTCAACAGCGGCGGCGCGCTCAACATCAACAGCGCCGCCCCGAAGAACTTCACCAACTCCTCCCTGACCGTGGCCGCCGGCGCGACCGTCAACTGGAACGGCGGCAACCTCAGTCTGGCCACCGGCTCCGCCATCGACAACTTCGGCACCTTCGAGGTGATGACCGACGCCTCGATCTCCAACGGCGGCCTGGGCGGCACGTTCGACAACGACGGCACGTTCCGCAAGACCGTCACCGTCGGCACGACGCTCTTCACCGGCATCACCCTGAACCACAACTCCGGCACGGTCGACATCCAGACCGGCCGCCTCAATCCCGCCGGCGGCACCGCTGCCTCGACCATCACCCTCGGCAGCGGCGCCGACTTTTACGTCGACAGTGACACATACACCTTCGCCCACGGCACGAACGTCTCCGGTCTCGGCAAGGTGCACATCACCGGCGGGACGCTGAACGTCACCGGCCCGAACGTCCTGGTCCAGCATCTGCTCCTCGACCTCGGCACCCTCGGCGGCGCGGGCACGGTCCGGAGCGGCTCGACCGGCAACTGGGTCTGGTCGGGCGGCACGATGGGCGGCGCCGGCCAGAGCACCCTCGAGAACGGCTCCACGATGTCGATCGGCACCGCCTCGGCGAAGAGCCTCGTCTCCCGCACGCTGTTCATTCAGGTCGGCGCGACGGCCAGCTGGTTCGGCACGGGCGCGATTCAGCTCTCCACCGGCGGCAATATCCAGAACAGCGGCATGTTCGACGCCCAGAACGACGCCATGTTCACCGACGCCGGCGCGGCGGGCGGCTTCATCAACAGCGGCATCTTCAAGAAGACCGCGAGCGCCGGCACGACCGGCTTCACCAACGTCGCCCTGACCAACTACGGCACCGTGCAGGTCCAGACCGGCACGCTCAACCCGTCGAGCTTCCTCAGCAACGGGCCGGTCCAGCTCACCGGCACGCTCCTCATCGACGACAGCACGGCCACGCTCAGCACTGGCGCGGACGTCAGCGGCACCGGCCTGCTCTACGTCAACGGCGGCACGCTCACCGCGGACGTGACCGACGTCATCCCGAACGTGCAATTCGACCTCGGCACCATCAACGGCGCCGGCAGCATCTCCGTCTCCGCGCTGACCTGGAACAGCGGCACGATGGCCGGCACCGGCACGACCACCATCCCCGCCCTTGGCACGGCCACGCTGGCGGGCATCGGTCCGAAAGACCTCCACCGGACGCTCACGGTCGCCAACGGCGGCACGATGAACGTCACCGGGTTCGGCACGATCAACCTGGCCGCGGGGGGCAACATCGCCAACGACGGCCTGCTGGAGATCACCACCAACGTCACGTTCTTCGACGCCGGCTCCGGCGGAGACATCAACAACACGCGCACCTTCCGCGTGAATTTGCCGGGCGGCTTCATGGCGCTGGGCGGCATCACCTTCAACAACACCGGCGGCGCCGCGAACGCCGACCTCGTCAGCGGCTCGCTCAACCTCGCCGACGGCACCAGCAGCGGCCAGTTCACCCTCGCGCCGCTCACGACGCTCCTCATCGACTCCGACACGTACACCTTCGCCACCGGCACGACCGTCACCGGCACCGGCACCGTCGACCTCTCCGTCGGCACGCTCAACGTCACCGGCAACGTCTCCATCCCGACGTTCTCGCAGAGCGGCGGCACGCTGGGCGGCTCCGGCACGCTCACGCTCACCGGCGCGTCGACGTGGAGCGGCGGCACGATGCAAGGCGGCGGCACGACCGCGATCGCGAACGCCGCGACCCTCGCCATGAGCGGCTTCTCCGCCAAGGCGCTCGACAACCGCACGCTCTCCGTGCTGACCGGCGGCACGGTCAACCTCACCGACGGCAGCGCCATCAATCTCTCCAACGGCGCCAACGTGGCCAATGCCGGCAACTTCAATCTCCTCGGCAATCACACCTTCAGCAACAGCGTCCTGGCCGGGGACTTCGTCAACACCGGCACCGTGACGAAGTCGACGTCCACCGGCCCGGTCACGTTCGGCGGCGTCGGCTTCACCAACAACGGCGGTCTGGTCGACCTGCAGACCGGCACGCTCGCCGTCAACAGCGACGCCTTCACCCAGTCCTCCGGGACGCTGAAGCTCTGGCTCAATGGCACGACCCCCGGCACCGGCTTCGCGCAGGTCTCCACCACCAACCCGGCCAACCTCGCCGGCACGCTCCAGATCGCGCTGGTCGGGCCGTATCAGCCGAACGCCGGCGACACCTTCAACGTCATCAGCGCCGCGTCGCACGTGGGCGACTTCACCCAGCCCTACAGCTATCCCGCCCTCGCCGGCGGCCGCACCTTCAGCGACGCCTACACCGCCGGCGGCCTCGTGCTCACCGTCACCGGCAACGGCGACCTCACCATCGACAAGAGCGCGCCGTCGAACGTCACCGCCGGCGCGCCGATCGCCTATACGCTCACCGTCAACAACGCCGGACCCGACGCCGCCACGAGCGTCAGCGTCAGCGACGTGCTCGAGACCGGCCACACCGGCATCAGCGCCAGCGGCGCCGGCTGGACGTGCAACGTCACCGTCCTGACCGTCACCTGCACCGCGGCCTCGCTCCCCGTCGGCACGGCCTCCCCCATCACCATCAACGCCACCGCGCCGGCCACGCCGCAGACGTTCACCAACGTCGCCAACGTCTCTTCGAGCAACGACCCGACGCCGGGCAACAACAGCGACAGCGCCATCGTCACCGTCGACCCGCAGCAGGCCGACCTCGAGCTCAGCGCGTTCAGCCCCATCGCCCCGGTCGCGCCGAACAGCAACTTTACCTTCGACTTCCAGATCCAGAACGACGGCCCCCAGACCGCGTCCAACGTCGTCTTCACCGCGCCCATCCCGGCCACGCTGACCTATAACAGCGCCACGCCCGACACCGGCTCGTGCAACTTCGCCGGCGGCACGATCACCTGCAACCTCGGCAACATCCTGAACGGCATCACCGTCGGCGTCCTGGTCGACCTCAATACGACCACCACGGCCGGCACGCATACCGTGACCGGCAGCGCCACGGCCACCGAGACTGATCCGCTGCCGGGCAACAACTCCATCTCCCCCGCGGTCGAGGTCACCGGCAGCACGCTGACCGTCGTCAACGTCAATGACTCCGGTCCTGGCTCGCTGCGCGAGGCGCTGCTCGATTCCGCGAATGGCGTCTGCACGCTCCCCTGCGCCATTCACTTCAACATCGCCGCCCCGCCGTTCGTCATCGAGCCGCTGACCGATCTCCCGCCGGTGGCCGGCCAGGTGATCCTCGACGGCACCACGCAGCCCGGCTACACCAGTGCCCCGATCGTGCACATCGACGGGCAGGACGTCCTCGACGCGGCCCTCTCGGTCTCCGGCGACGACAACACGGTGCGCGGCCTCGCCCTCACCGCCGCCAACTACGGCCTCGACATCGACGGCAACTCCAACACCATCGAGGCGAACTACGTCGGCCTGAATCCCCTCGGCAACGCGGCCCCCAACGGCGTGGGCATCGAGATCACCGGCGACGGAAACGTGATCGGCGGCACGACCGCCGGGCAGCGCAACGTCATCTCCGGCAACAACGGCATCGGAGTCTTCCTCACCGGTACCGCCAGCGCCAACGCGATCTCCGGCAACTACATCGGCACCGATCCGGCCGGTACCTCAGCGCGGGCCAACAACACCGGCGTGGAAATCGGCGACGAAGCCGACACCAACACCGTCGGCGGAGCGACCGCCGCACACGGCAACGTCATCTCCGGCAACGCCAGCTCCGGCGTCTCCATCGAAGGCGCGTCCTACTCGGTCATCGCCGGCGGCGTGCGCACGAACGGCGCCGCGCCCGGCAACGACGGCGTCGTCGGGACGATCGTTCGCAACAACCGGATCGGACCGAACGCCGCGGGCACCGCCCCCCTCGGCAGCACCGTCGCCGGCATCTCGGTCGTCGACAACGCCGGCGGCACGCAGATCACCGGCAACACCGTCTCCGGTCACGCCAACGGCATCACCGTCGACGAATCCAATGCCGTCAACACGACCATCACCGGCAACCTGATCGGCGTCGCACCCGACGGCGTCACGGCCATGGCCAACAGCCAGTCCGGCGTCGTCCTCGACGGCGGCAACGCGCAGCTCTCCGGCAACACCATCGCCCACAACGGCGGCAAGGGAGTGCTGGTCACCAGCGGCGACGGCAACTCGATCCTGTCGAACGCCATGCACGACAACGCGCTGCTCGGCATCGACCTCAACGGCGACGGCGTCACCCCGAACGACGCCGGCGACGGCGACTCCGGTCCCAACGGCCTGCAGAACGCGCCCGTCGTCAGCAGCGTCTCGCTGACCGGCGGCGGCAACGTCCACGTCGCCTACTCCGTCGACTCCTTCACCACCGGCGCGGGCAGCATCCGCGTGGAGTTCTTCGAAGCCGACGGCGCGGGCGAAGGCGAATCCTTCCTCGGCACGGCCTGCGTGGCCGGCAACCTGTTCAGCGCCGGGGCCACGTTCGCCGCGCCGGGCCTGGCCCCCGGCGACCCGGTCGTCCTCACCGCCACCAGCTACGGCGACGCGGCCTGCACCACCGTCGCCGACGGCACCTCCGAGTTCTCCAACGCCGTCAACGCCGTGACCTGCGTGCCGCCGCCCGTCACCATCACCGGCCCGACGGCCATGTGCGCCGGCAGCGGTCCGGTCGTCCTCGACGCCGGCCCTGGCTTCGCCGACTACGCCTGGTCCAACGGCGCCACGACGCAACAGATCAGCGTCACGCCCGGCGGCACCACGACCTACACCGTCACCGTGACCACCGGCGCCGGCTGCACTAACAGCGACAGCCACACCGTCACCGTCAACCCGCTCCCCGTCGTCACCATCACCGGCCCGGCCTCGGTCTGCGCGGGCGGCAGCGTCACCCTCGACGCCGGCCCCGGTTTCTCGAATTACGCGTGGTCCACCGGCGCCACGACGCAGCAGATCAGCGTCTCCCCCGGCACGACCACGATCTACAGCGTCACCGTCACCGACGGCAACAGCTGCCAGGGCAGCGACACGCACACCGTCACCGTCACCTCCAATCCGACCGTGACCATCACCGGCCCGGCTAACGTCTGCGCCGGCACGCCCGTCACCCTCGACGCCGGCCCCGGCTTCGCCTCCTACGCCTGGTCCACCGGCGCCACGACGCAGCAGATCAGCGTCACGCCCGGCACGACCACCACGTACTCCGTCACCGTCGGCGACGGCACCTGCAGCGCCACCGACAGCCACACCGTCACCGTCGACCCGGCGCCCACCGCCTCCATCACCCCGAGCGGCCCGACGACCTTCTGCGCCGGCGGCAGCGTCACCCTCACCGCCAGCAACGGCACCTCGTGGCTCTGGAACAATGGCGCCACGTCGCAGTCGATCAACGTCACCGCCAGCGGCACGTTCAACGTGCAGGTCTTCAGCGGCTCATGCAGCGCGTCGTCCGCGCCCGTCACCGTGACCGTCAACCCCGCCCCGGCCGTCACCATCACCGGTCCCGCCGCCACCTGCACCAGCGCGCCGGTGACGCTCGACGCCGGCCCCGGCTTCGCCTCGTACCTCTGGAACACCGGCGCCACGACGCAGCAGATCACCGTCACGCCCGCCGCGACGACCACGTATAGCGTGACCGTCAGCGACGGCACCTGCAGCGGCTCCGACAGCCACGTCGTCAACGTCTCGAGCAATCCGGTGGCGGCCATCACCGCGCCGGCCGGCGTCTGCGAGTCGTCGAACCACACGGCCTCGGTCGCATCACAGCCCGGCGCCACCTACGCCTGGACGATCACCAACGGCACCATCAACTCCGGCCAGGGCTCGAGCGCGATCGTCTTCACCGCCGGCACCACCGGCAGCGTGACCCTCGGCGTCACCGTCACCGCCGGCTCGTGCACGAGCACCGGCAGCACCGTCATCCCGATCTCGCCGCGCCCGTCCGTCGTCATCACCGCCCCCGCCACGGCCGCCTCCAGCCAGACCGGGCTCGTGGCCAGCGTCCCGGCGCAGCCCGGTGCCACCTACGACTGGTCGATCACCAATGGCAGCATCGACTCCGGCGACGGCACGAACGCCATCACCTTCACCGCCGGCGCCTCCGGCGTCACCTCGCTGGTCGTCTCCGCCTCCCTCGGCGGGTGCACCGAGACCAACTCGCACCACGTCTTCGTCGACCCGCCGCCGACCGGCGACAACGGGGCCGATCTCGCCATCACCAAGCTCGCCCCGGCCACCGTGCAGCCGGGCGCGAACATCATCTACACGATCGGTGTCCGCAATAACGGCCCCGAGGCCGCGCACGGGATCGTCATCACCGACAACTTCCCGGCCGGGACGACCTTCGTCTCGGTCAACGGCGGTCCGTGGAACTGCACCGCGCTGAACGCCAGCATCCGCTGCACCGGCGTCGCCGCGGCCGGGACGAGCAGCAGCATCGCGCTCACCCTGACCGCGCCGCAGAGCGGGACGGTCGTCAACGTAGCCGAGGTCACGTCCGTGTCGCCGGATCCGGTGGCGACGAACAACAGCGCCTCGGTGGCCACGAACGTCCTGGTCACGCAGCCGACCTGCATCACCACCCCGCCGGCGCTGGTCAGCCCCGCGAACGGCGCCACCGTCACCTCGCCCGTCACCTTCTCCTGGTCCGCGGTGTTCGGCGCCACCGAATACGAGCTGTGGATCGACGACAGCCTCGTGGCCGTCACCACCTCCACCTCACTCACCCGTCCGGCCGCCAGTGGCCTGTCCGAATGGTTCGTCGTGGCCCGCCTCGCTACCGGCTGCGAGCCGCTGAGCTCCGCCACGCGCACCTTCATCGTTCCGCTCTCGACGGGCTGCCCGACGCAGGCGCCGCAGATCACCGCGCCCGCCAACGGCGCCACTGTAGGCTCCAACGTCACCGTCGTCTGGACACCCGTCGCGCAGGCCGCCGGCTACCGCGTCTCCATCGTCGCCGGCGACACCGCCACGCAGGACGCCGGCACGGTCGGTCCCACCACGACCTCGCTCAACGTCGCCCTCCCGTACGGCACCGTGGCCGTCTATGTCGACGCGATCTTCGCTGGCTGCGAGCCGGGCCGCTCCGCCCCCGTCACGCTGAACGTCCCCGCGCCCGACCCATGCGCCGCGCGCGGCACCGCCTCCCCCATCGCGCCGGCGAACACCGCCGTCATCAACTCCTCGTCCATCGACTTCTCCTGGACCCCGGTGGCGAACGCCGACGGTTACCGCGTCTGGTTCTCGCTCGACGGTGCCGCTCCGGCCGTCCTCGGCACGACCACCGACGAGACCTCGCTCCGCGCCGCCATCGGCCGCGGCAGCGTGTCGTGGTTCGTCGAGGCGCTGTTCGACGGCTGCGCCTCCACCGAGTCGCCGTCCGTCCGCTTCACCATCCCCGCCCGCAACGACTGCACGCAGGCCCGTCCCGAGCTGCTCGCCCCGGCGCGCAACAGCACCACCTCGAACGCCGGCGTCACCTTCGCCTGGTCGGCGGTGCCGAACGCCGTCTCGTACGAGCTCTGGGTCGCCGTCGACAACGGCACGCCCGCGCTCCTCGGCACGACCGCCGGCACCTCGCTCACGCGCAACGTCCCGCCGGGCACCATCGACTGGAGCGTCACCGCCGTCGTCGACCGCTGCGGCCCGCGCGAATCGCAGGGTTCCCGCTTCACCTACGAGCCGCCCGCGAGCTGCGCCGACTTTGATCGCGCCAACGTCATCGAGCCGCTCGACGGCGCCGTGCTGAGCGGACCGGTCAACTTCGCCTGGTACGCCGCGGCCGGGGCGACGCGCTATGACGTCTACGTCATCCGCGGCGGCGAGACCTCGATGGTGGCGACGACCACGCAGACCGAGGCCAACGGCATCAGCCTCGCCGCGGGACGCGTGCAGTGGTACGTGCGCGCCTCCTTCGGCGGCAACTGTTCGCCGCTCGACTCCGAGCTGCGCGACCTCCAGATCGTGGGCGCGCCGCCCGCGTGCAGCGTCCTCACCCCGCCGGCCATCTCCGCGCCGGGACAGATCTCCAGCGACGTGCCGTTCCTCGTCCAGTGGACGCCGGTGGCCGGCGCCACCGCGTACCAGCTCCAGATCGCCGACAACCCGCAGTTCGGCGCGGCGCAGGTCATCACCACCGCCGGCACGCAGCACCAGCTCGTGCGCGGCAACAACAATGACGCCCCGCGCGCGATCTACCTGCGCGTGCGCTCCGTCGACAGCCGCTGCCGCCCCGTCCCCGCCGTCAGCGCGTACAGCGACCGGTCATTGCTCTTCATTCTGCCGTGGCGCGGCAACGAAGGGTCGGCGCCGCTCAGCGGCACCCCGGTCGTCTTCGACATCCCCCTCGGCCGCGAGCTGGCCGGCCAGATCTTCAGCGCCGTGGCCAAGCAGCCGTGGCTCACCGTCACACCGCCGTCCGGCGTCGTCGGCCCGAACGGCGGCTCGCTCACCGTCACCGCCAACACCGCCGCCCTCCCGGTCGGCACGAGCCTCGGCGGCGTGATCGTCACTCTCGGCAGCAATGCCGGCGGCGTCGCGAGCAATGCCACCACCTCGTTCCCGAGCAACTACTCCGTCACCCTCGTCACCCCCGTGACCGAGAACCCGAAGAACACGCCGCCGCCCGACGCGCTGATCATCCCGGCCATCGCCCACGCCGGCGGCATCAACTCGCAGTTCCAGTCCGACGTGCGCGTCTCCAACACGTCGCCGGGTCTCATCACCTACCAGATGACGTTCACGCCCAGCGGCGACAGCGGCATGACCGACGGCCAGCAGTCGACGTTCTCGATTGAACCCGGCCAGACCATCGCCCTCGACGACATCCTCAAGTCGTGGTTCGGGACCGGCAACGGCAGCGCCATGGGCACGCTCGAGATCCGTCCGCTGACGCAGACCGCCACGTCGACGTCCGGCTCCGCGCTGACCGGCCTGGCCAACCTCGTCAGCTTCGCCTCCTCGCGCACGTTCAACCTCACCGCCAACGGCACCTTCGGCCAGTACATCCCCGCCATTCCATTCGCCAACTTCATCGGCCGGGCCGGCGCGGGCCAGGCGAAGAAGCTCCTCTCCCTGCAGCAGATCGCCCAATCCGCGAAGTACCGCACCAACCTCGGCCTGCTCGAAGGCTCGGGCGACCCGGTCTCGCTGCTCGTGCGCGTCTTCGGCACGGCCGGCGAATACCTCACCGAGTTCCCCGTCGACCTCAAAGGCGGCCAGCACCTCCAGCTCAACGCCTTCCTCCGCAGCCAGGGCATCGAGTCGCTGAGCGACGGTCGCGTGGAAGTCGAAGTCGTCTCCGGCAGCGGCAAAGTCACGGCCTACGCCTCGGTGCTCGACAACGACACCAGCGACCCGCTGCTCGTCACCCCGGTCTCCATCGACGACGTCGGCGCCAGCAAGTGGGTCCTCCCCGGCGTGGCCGACCTCGTCAGCGGCTTCGCCAACTGGCAGACCGACATGCGCCTCTTCAACGCCGGCACCGAGGCCGTGGAGGCGACGCTGTCCTTCTATTCGCAGAGCGGCGGTGAGCCGAAGGTCCGGACGCTGACCATCGGCGCCGGCCATGTGCAGCAGTTCGACCGCACCCTGGCCTCCCTCTTCGGCACCGGCAGCGACGCCGGCGCCGTCCACATCGCCACGGCCGGTCCGGCGAAGCTCATCGCCACCGCCCGCACCTACAACCAGACCAGCACCGGCACCTACGGCCAGTTCATCTCCGCCGTCACCCCCGCCGAAGCCGCCGGCACCGACTCCCGTCCCCTGCAGCTCCTGCAGGTCGAGGAGACGGACCGCTTCCGCTCCAACGTCGGCTTCGCCGAAGTGACCGGCAACCCAGTCCGCATCGAGATCTCGGTCGTCCCGCCGGACGCCAAGTTCACCGCCGTCACGGAGCTCGACCTCGCCCCCAACGAATTCCGCCAGCTCGGCTCCCTGCTCCGCAGCATGGGCCTGGCCGACACCTACAACGCCCGCGTCACCGTCCGCGCCATCGCCGGCCAGGGCCGCGTCACCGCCTACGCCAGCGTCATCGACATGCAGACCAACGACCCGACGTACGTTCCCGCGCAGTGATCCCCGCGAGGGCGGGCCGCAAGGCCCGCCCTCGCTCCCACGCGCGACTTCATGGCGTCGTTCCGGCCTGTCGCCTCCCTGCGGTACGATGCCCTCGTGCAAGGGTCGAGATGACACGCGATGGCCGCGGCTAAGAAGAAGCCAACCTGGCTGGTATTTGTGAGTCACTCGGGCGAAGACACGTGGGTCGCTCGTCAGATTGCACGTGAGATCACTGATCGCGGCGCGACACCTTTCCTCGATGAGGCCGATGTCGACGTCGGTGCGGAGTTTGAAGAAGACATCCGCGAATTTCTCGACCGAGCCGACGAATTGCTCGTTCTTTTTACGCCGTGGGCGTTGGAACGACCGTATGTCTGGATCGAGATCGGAGCAGCATGGCAGCGGCGACTGCCGATCGTCGTGGTCCTGCACGGCCTGTCGATCAAGGACTTTCAAGCGCATCCGAATGCGCCTGTGTTTCTCAAAAAGCGTGACATCATCCGCTTGAACGAATTCGACAAATATCTGAAGCAGCTCTCGTCCCAGAGCCGTCCGAGGAAGAAGCGCAATGGCTGAAGCCACAGTTGATACAACTCCCCGATCGCGAGAGCCGAAACAGCGCCCCTACGACGTGTTTCTGTCGTACTCCTCCGCCAGTGAGCCGTGGGTGCGCAAGTTCACGGCCGCACTGACCGCCACGGGCATATCGGCCTGGTTCGACGCTCATGAGATTCTGCCCGGTGAACGCTGGCAGGCCCAGATCGAGAAAGCTCTGCGTCAGAGCCGAGTCCTGATCCTGGTGTTGACGCCTGAGAGCGTTCAGCGTCCCTGGACGTTCTTCGAGCTCGGTGCTGCTTTAGCCGGGGGAAAGCGGATCGTCCCCGTTCTCTCGGACGATGTCGATCCGGCGGACATCCCCGCGGTCGTTCGCCAGTTTCAGTTCGTCCGGGAGAAGTCGCCGGAAGCGGCCGCGAAGCGCGTCGCCGAAGCCGTCCTGTACGAAACTGCGGGCACCTGATTTCAAGGAAAGAAATGGAAAAGATCACCCCTCATCTCTGGTTCGACAAAGAGGCGAAGGAGGCCGGCGCGTTCTACACCTCGGTGTTCCCGGACTCCCGCGTCAAGAACACGACCACCCTGCACAACACCCCTTCGGGCTCGGTGGACATCGTCACCATCGAGCTGGCCGGGCAGGAATTCACGCTGCTCTCCGCCGGGCCGCTGTTCAAGTTCACGCCCGCGGTCTCCTTTCTCGTCGCGTGCGACACGAAGGCGGAAGTCGATGCGCTGTGGGGCGAGCTCTCGCGCGGCGGCTCGGCGCTGATGGAGCTCGGCTCCTATCCATTCAGCGAGCGCTATGGATGGGCGCAGGACCGCTACGGCCTCTCCTGGCAGGTCATGTACGCGGCCGGCAAGCCGATCCGGCAGAAGATCACGCCGACGTTCATGTTCACGGGAGCGCAGGCCGGCAAAGCCGAGGAAGCCATCGCCACCTGGTCGTCCATCTTCCACGACTCCGGCGTCGCCTTCATGATGCGCTACGGCGCGGGCGAAGAGCCGGATCGGGAGGGCACGGTTAAACATGCCGGCTTCACGCTGGAGGGACAGGAGTTCGCGGCCATGGACAGCGCCCACGCCCACGGCTTCGGATTCAACGAAGCGATCTCGCTCCTGGTGCACTGCGACACCCAGCAGGAGATCGACTACTACTGGGACAAGCTCTCGGCCGACCCGGCCGCCGAACAGTGCGGCTGGCTCAAAGACAAGTACGGCCTCTCCTGGCAGATCACCCCGAACGAGATGGACGAGCTGCTCGCCACCAACGACCAGGCCAGGATCGCGCGCGTGACCGAGGCGTTCCTGAAGATGAAAAAGTTCGACCTGGCCACGCTGCGGGAAGCGGCGGAAGGCGCCTGACACCGTCAGGTATGAGGAACGAGGGATGAGGGATGAGTAGAAGGAGAGTGGCGTCTTGCCGCCTCTACTCATCCCTCATCCCTCATACCTCATCCCTGCCTCAAAGCCCGCCGCTCCACCACGCCCTACCTTCCGCTCCGGCTGGCAAACTTCACGGCGATCTTGTTCTCCCCCATCCGCACGTTCACCTGGATCGGGGCGAGGAACGTCGAGCCGGCGGCCACGATCGACTCGGCCTCCGCCTCCGAGCGGTAAGGCCAGAACTCGTAGCTGCCGCTGGGGATGTTGCGCAGGTGCGCTTCGCTGTCCGGGCCCGTGGCGAGCTGCAGTCCCTGCACCACGGTCAGCTCCTCGGCCACCTCGGTCGGCACGAGCTCGCCGTTGTAGCGCATCAGGAGCTGGAACGGCGGCATGGTCTTGCCGTCCGTCGTCTGCGCGCGGATCAACAGCGACGACGCCGTCGACGGCAGGTAGACCTGCAGGCGCCGCTTGTCGTCGGTGCGCGGCACGCGCTGCATGGCGAACGGACCTTCCTCCGCGATCACGAACAGCGTCGCCGAGTCGCCCGCCGGGACCGGCACGCTGGCGCGGCCATCCTCGTCCGTCGTGGCCCGGGCGCGGAGCTTCGAGTCCGAGACCACGAACACTTTCGCGTTCGCCACCGGGTCGTGCGCCTTGTCGATGACCACGATCGGCACGGCGCGGCCCGGATCGAGGCGGACGTCGAGCTCGCGCAGCGGTGCGGCGTCGGTCAGCTTGAAGGCCACCGGCTCCGGCTCGAGGTGCTGCGGCGAATAGACCCGCACTACATGGCTGCCATGCTTGATGCCGACGAAATCGAATCGTCCCTCGGGACCGGTGGTCAGCCTCACGTGCTCCTCGCGGTCCTCGATGTTCGTCTGCAGCCCCACGACGGCGCCCGCGACCGGCTGGCCGCTCTTCGCGTCGCGCAGGACCCCGGCGACGCGGCCGTCCGGGATGTCGATGTTCAGCGGCGCCTCGCCGTCGATCTCCGCCGTATAGGTGTACTCGGTCGGCAGCGCCGGGCCGCGGACGCCGTACGAGAACGTTCCGCGCTGCCAGAGCGGCGCGCTGAACGTGCCGTCCGGCCCGAGCCCGATCGCGGAGCGCCAGTGGAACTCGCGGTGCCTCAGCTGAACGGCGCCCCTGCCGAGCTCCGTCCCGCCGAGGGTGACCCGGCCTTTGAGGACGAACGGTTCGACGGTGATCGTGATCCGGCGCGCGTCGGTGCGGCCGACGGCGACCTTGGTCGCCAGACGCTCGGTGGCGACAGGGCCCTGCACGAGGACCTGGTAGACGCCGCCTTCGAGGCCGTCGAAGCGGACCTTCCGTGTATCCGCGGGGAGAATCTTGTGAGCGACTTCGCTCCAGTTGTCACCGGCATCGCGGAGCAGGAGCTCGACTTCGAGCGGCTGCGCGGTACCGCGAATGGTGGCCTCGATCGAGCCGGCCGGCGCCACGGCAGGGGCGGCTTCGGCGGCGAGCATGGCCAGGATCAGCAAGAGCGGCATGGCGGATCTCCTTCGTGGGAATCGAGACGCGGGACGCGTTGGATCAGCGGTTGAGAGTCGGTGCCGTCTCCAGCGAGGCGACGCGAGTTTCCGGGGTCTTCTGCGGCTCGTCGAGGCGCTCCACCGAGGCCACGGTGAACTCGGCGGCCAGCGGCTCAATGTCCGACGGCGACAGGTGACTGCCGCAGGGAGTCTGCACGACGCAGCCGTTGCTGTCGTCGCAGAACACGTGTCCGAACGTGGGCGTTTCGATGCAGCCTGTGGAGAGCCGGCACTTTGTACAGTGGGCGGCCATCGCGGAAGGCGCGGTGGCGAGAACGAGGGCCAGCACCAGGAGCGGAATCCATTGCTTCTTCATTGACTACTCCTTCTTTTCGAGGCGGTCCCGCGTCTCGCCTTTCGATGATGGACTACCGTAGGGAAGGAATGAGTGAAACATTCAGTGCCAGAGCGCTATTCGAGACGCGGGACGCGTGCGGATCAACGCTGGGTGACGGGAGCCGGCGTCGCGAGCGAGGCGACCCGCGTTTCGGACGCGTCGGCCTGCGGCTCGTCGAGGCGCTCCACCGAGGCGACGGTGAATTCAGCCGCGAGCGGCAGCGCGGCGAGGTCACCGCCGTGGTCGCCGCAGGGGGTGTGCCGGATGCAGTTGTTGTCCCACGTCCATTCGCAATACTCCCAGCCGAAATTCGTAGCCTGGACACAAGCCAGCGCGGCGGGCGAACAGCGATAACAGTGATCGGCCATCGCGGCCGGAGCGGACGTCAGGGCAATGGCGAGAACCAACAGCAGAATCCATTGTTTCTTCATCGTGAGTCTCCTTTTGAAACGAAGCAGTCCCGCGTCTCGGCGGGCATCATGGATCGCTGTCCTGAGGGGCGATAGAGACATTCTGTGACGAGCGCGAGTGTCGCGTCACGAGTGTGACGCGACACTGGAAAGACGCGGGGCCGGCGGCGATCAGCGCTGGGCGGGAGCGGGCGTCGTTTCGAGCGAGGCGACGCGGGTCTCTTCGGCAGGAGCGGGCTGCCGCTCGTCCAGGCGCTCGACCGAGGCCACGATGAACTCGGCGCCGAACGGCTCCTCGGTGAACGGATGCGGGCCGCCGCAGGTGCCCGACAACGTACACGAGCCCACGCCTTGGGTGCAGCTCGCGGCGCCACCGGACGTTGCCGGCCGGCAATTGAAGTTCTTGCACGTGACGCAGTGGTCCGCCATCGCAAGCGGGGCCATGGCGAGAAGGATTGCGAACACCATCAACAAGAGAACCAGTCGTTTCTTCATCGAAATCTCCTTTGTTCGTGAGGCCCCGCGTCTCTTTTCATGATTGATGCCGTCACGCCGTCCTTATTGAGACACTCTCCATCGAGCCATTCCACCTACAGTAGAAGCAACGCACCGCGTGCCGAGGGACGGAACCTATCCGAGTCGACGTGGCGCGCGCATTCGGCAACGATCTGCACGATGAAACGGGCCGACACCCTGCCGCGCATCGATCCCCTGCGCCCCGTGCGCAGCACCGCCGTGCCGGTGGGGCCGGAGTGGATCTACGAGCTGAAGCTGGACGGCTTCCGCGGCGTCCTGACCATCGACCGCGGCCGCGCCTTCTTCACCTCCAAGACCTCCAAGCCGATGCCGCGCTTCCAGGAGCTGGCCGACGCGCTGGCCCGCGCGCTGGACGTCGAGGAAGCCATCCTCGACGGCGAGATCATCGTCATGGGCGACGACGGTCCGGACTTTTACGCGCTCTTCTTCCGCCGCGGCCAGCCGGCCTTCGCGGCCTTCGACCTGCTCTGGCTCAACGGCCGCGATCTCCGCACGCAGCCGCTCTGGCGCCGCAAGAAGACGCTGGGGAAGCTGATCGCGCAGACGCCGGTCGCGCTCGTGGAGCACGTGGACGACCCTGCCCTGTTCGCGGTCACGGCGCAGAAGGACCTCGAGGGGATCGTGGCCAAGCGCCGCCGCGATCCGTACGCCGCCGATACGCGCTGGGTGAAGGTCAAGCACCACGGCTACACGCAGATGGCCGGCCGCTGGGAGCTCTTCGACCGCCGCCGGCGCTGAACTCCGCTCGATGACGCCAAAATTTGTATCGACGACGCTGGAAGTTCTATCGACGGCGTCAAACGTTGTATCGACGACGCTAGAAGTTCGATCGACGACGTCAAACGATGTATCGATGACGCTAGAAGTTCTGGCGACTACGACAGAATCGGTAGCGACGGCGACGGAAGTTCTGTCGACGACGTCAAATGCTGTATCGACGACGATCGGAGTTTTATCGAGTCCGCTGCGCTGAGTAATCCATTCGCTAAGTTGGGCGCGAGGGCGTGGAGCGGCGGGCTTTAGCCGGCCGCGGCTCCCGGCCGTGGACGGCGGCGGGCTAAAGCCCGCCGCTCCACGCCTCTGTGATCGAACATATCAGGGCCCCCCTCACTCCCCCCGCGTGGCCTTGATCAGCGCTTCCATGTGCGACAGGTACTTTTCCAGGGCGCGCTTCCCGCCGGCCGTGAGGGAGTACTCCGTCTTCGGCATCCGTCCCTCGAACGACTTTTTGCACAGCAGGTAGCCGGCTTCCTCGAGCTTGCGGGCGTGGACGCTGACGTTGCCGTCGGTGGTCTTGAGGATGGCCTTCATCTCGTTGAAGGTCAGGGTCGGGTTCACGGCCAGGGCGCTGACGATGGCCAGGCGCGTCTTCTCGTGGATGACCCGGTCGAAGTCGGGGATCGAGGTCTCGACCGGCTGCCTGCGCGGCGCCGGCTCTTCTGCGGTCTTGCGTGCGAGTTTAGCCACCGTACCTCCTGGCGATCATGGTTCCGAAGATGACGTGCAGCCCGCCGAAGCCGGCGCCCAGCAGCACGTTCGCGAGGTCGACGGGCACGAAACAGACGGCCACGCCGAGGAGCATGAAACAGACGCCCATCACCGGGACGACCGGGATCGAATACGCGCCGCTGCTGATGAACGACGCCCCGTAGAGCAGCAGCCATACGGGCGGCAACACCGCGTACAGACCCTTGTGGCCGAGGAGGTAGGTCAGGGCGGCGCCGGCGGCGATGGGGGCGAAATAGCTGCTGAAGAAGCGGCGGGCCGGACCTCCGCGGAACGACACGTTGGCGCGGGAGGCCTTCCGGAACATCGTGGCCGAGGCGATGATCGCCGCGAGAACGGCCTCGGCCAGCCAGATCAGCAGCCAGCGCCGCGTACCGGCGTAGGGATGGGCGATGACCGCCGCGGCGATCGCGGTGATGCCGACCGCCACCCCGCCCCAGCCGGGGATCGACGTGAACGCGCCGGCGCGCTCCATGGTCTCGCGGATGTAACGGAGATTGCTCAGCGCATGTTCGTGGATGGGCGCGGGCTCGGGCACAGGCTCCATGATAGCGCAAAGCGCTTTATGCCTCAGCCATCGCTTACAATAACGCGCTATGCGCCATGTGGGAGCCGCACTCGCTGTCGTACTGCTCGCTTTATCCCTTTCCGCCGCCACGTTCGAGCTGCCGACCGACGCGCAGCTCCGTGACCGCGCGGACGTGATCGTCGTCGCCACCGTGCTCGACTCCGCCTCGCGCGATGCGGACGGGGCGCTCGTCACCGACTCCCGGCTGCGCGTCGAGCAGGTCGTCAAAGGCACCGCCTCGGACGCGATCACCGTGACCGAGGCCGGCGGGTTTGCGAACGGGCGGGGCATGATCGTCGCCGGCTCGGCGACGTACGGGCCGGGTACGCGGGTCCTGGCCTTCCTCCGCGCGCGGGGCGACGGGACGTACTACACGGCCAGCATGGCCCTCGGCAAGTACCGGTTCGAAGGCGACCTCCTCGTGCGCGACGCGCACGGCATCGAGACGCTCGACGGCGACCCGCGGGATACGCGTGACGCGCAGGCGTTCGTCCTCGCCGTCCGGAGCGGCAAATTCGAAGATGTACCCCTCGTGCACGCGAGCTCAGCGCGCGAGCCGAAGATCGGCACTGACGTCGACCCGCCGCCAAGCTATGTTTTCAACGACGGCGTACCCGTGAGACCCATCCGGTGGGAGGGATGTGAGACCGGCTGCCTGGTTGGCTACTTCAAAAATGGCACGCAGCCCGGCACCACGAACACACAGACGGAGACGGCGATCGAGAACGCCCTCGCTGCGTGGACCACCTCGACGATGCAACTGGCCTACGCCGGCCCAACTTTCACCACCGCCCCGGCGGATGACATCAACAACGAGAACAACATCCTCCTCAATTACGGCGGCAGCGTGCCAGGCGGCTACTGTGATGGGAGCATCGGGTGCGCCGTCGTCTACTTCGGGGATACCCACACGTTCAAAAGTCAGACGTGGTACTCGATTGAAGAGGTCGATGTCGTTGTCCGACCGGCCTCGTACACCCAGACGGCGCTCGAGACGGTTCTCGGCCACGAGATCGGACACTCGCTCGCATTCAGGGACGCTCCCGGGTTCAACGCGCTGATGAACCCTTCGATCAATCTGAGCCGCGGTGCCACGCTCGGCGCGTGGGACTCAGAAGCCCTCGCCCAGGTCTACAGCACCGCCGTACCGCCGTGCAGTGTGGTTTCGAATGTCAACGTCACCGGAGGCGGCGCGGTCCCCTCAGGCCAGACGGCGACGCTTTCGGCAACCGCCAGCGGCACCACGCCCTTCACCTATCAATGGTACGAAGGCGCCAGCGGCGTCACCACCACCCCGGTCGGCACGAACAGCCCCAACTTCACGACTCCGCCGATCACCACCGCCAAACAGTACTGGGTGAAAGTCGGTAACACGTGCCCCTCCTTCGCGAGCAGTACGACCATCAACGTAACGCCGATCGCCTGCAACGAGCCGGAGATCACGAACCAGCCGGCCAGCCAGAGCATCAATGCCGGCGCGACCGCGTCGCTGCACGTGGCCGTCAACGGCTCGTCGCCGTTCAGCTACCAGTGGTACCGGGCCAACACCGTCGGCGACACCTCCGCGCCGGTCGGCACGAACAGCCCGAACTTCACCACGCCCGCCCTGCAGAACACCACGAGGTACTGGGTACGCGTCACGAACAACTGCGGCACCGATGACAGCGACCTCGCGGTCATCAACGTCGGCGTTCCCTGCACCCCGCCGACGATCACCCAGCAGCCGAGCACCATCAACCTCCCCCTCGGCGCCGGAGCCACGCTGGCCGTCACCGCGACCGGCGACGCGCCCCTCAACTATCAGTGGTTCGAGGGAGAGTCGCCCGACCAGACCAAGCCGATCGCCAATGCCACCCAGAGCAGCTACCCCGCCGGCCCGTTCACCACCGCCGGGACGTACAAACTGTGGGTGCGCGTCACCAACGGTTGCGGCAGCAGGGCCTCGCAGACCATCACCATCAACGTGGCCTGCGGCATCGCCGCTGTCCCGCTGCTCTCGGCGCCGCCGGTGACGCACTTCAGCACGCCGTACACCGTCTCCTGGACGGGCGAGCTCGCCGTCACGCCCAGCTTCGAGCTGCAGGAAGCGACCAACGCCGCCTTTACCGAGAACGTGAAGACCTTCGTCGTCACCGGCGCGCTCTCGAAAGTGATTCCCGCGCACAACGAGGTCACGGCCGAGACGCGCTTCTACTACCGCGTGCGCGCCATCAACGCGTGCACCGGCCAGCCCACCGGCTATTCGCAGATCGCGTCGACCGTGGTCACGCCGCCGCTGCCCGCGAACGGTACCGACTTCGCCATCAGCATCCCGGTGGGCACCACGAATACCTTCACGCAGGACTTCCTCGTCCCCGGCTTCGGCGAGTCGGCCACCAGCGGCGATACGTTCAGCATCGCCACCGACGCGCCGTGGCTGACGGTCTTCCCGCCGAGCGGCGCGCTCTCCGCGGGCGGCACGACGGTGCAGCTCACCATCAATCCGGCCACGTTGGAGATCGGGTCGACCACGGCCACGATCTCCGTCACGCGCACGAACGCCACGGCCTCGAACGGCATCGCCACGAACGCTAACACCAGCAACACCACGCTGCCGTTCTCGGTCAGCCTCGTTACGCCCGTCACTCCCGACGGCCGCGACGGCGGTCCGCCTCCCGGCACGCTGATCATCCCCGCCGTCGCGCACGCACAGGGCATCGGCAGCCCGTTCCGCTCCGACGTGCGCATCGTCAACGTGTCGTTCGAGGACATCGAGTACGAGATCTCGTACACGCCGTCCGAGACCGACGGCACGCAGCAGGGGAAAAAGACCACGCTGACGATCACCGCCGGTGACACGGTGGCCTTCGACGACATCGTCAAGGCCTGGTACGGCGCGGGCATCCTCGGCGAAGGGGGCGTCGGCACGATCGAGATTCGTCCGCTGAACGGCGCCGGCCCCGGCTCGACGTTCGCCTCCAGCCGCACCTACGCGCTCGACGCCGGCGGCACGCTGGGCCAGTTCATCCCGGCGCTGCGCCTCGACCAGTTCGTCGGCGACGTGGCCAAGGACTCCCTCGGCAGGATCTCGCTGCAGCAGATCGCGAACAGCGCGGCCTACCGCACCAACCTCGGCTTCGTCGAAGGCTCCGGCGTGCCGGTGACCTTCCTGGCCCGCCTGCTCAACGGCGCCGGCCAGGAGATCCAGCGCTACACGCGCGAGATCCCGGCCTTCGGTCACATGCAGCGCAGCCTGACCTCCCTCTTCGGCGAGATCCCGCTCGACGACGGCCGCGTCGAAGTGGAAGTGACGTCGCCCAACGGCAAGGTCTCGGCGTACGCGTCGGTGGTGAACAACAACACCAATGACCCGCTGCTGATCGTGCCCGTGCAGGCCGCGCGCTCGCGCACGGCGCGCTACGTGCTGGCCGGCATCGCCGAGTTCGAGGCCGCCGACCGCAACTTCCACAGCGACATGCGTCTCTACAACGCCGGCTTCACGGCGGAGACGGTGACGCTCTGGTACTACGACCGCGGCCAGACCAACCCACACCCCTCCGCGCTGCCGCGGCAGGTCACGCTCGCGCCGGGCGAAGTGCGCGCCATCAACAACGTCCTGCCGACGCTCTGGCCGGGCCTCATCGGCGGCGGCGCCGTCGTGGCCACGGCCTCACCCGACGCGTCGCTCGTGCTCACCGCGCAGACGTTCAGCCGCGAGCCCGACGGCGGCACGAAGGGGCAGTTCATCCCCGGCGTGACGTTCCGCGACGCGGTCGGCTTCGGCGAGCGCGCCATCCACGTGCTCCAGCTCGAGGAGTCCGCGCAGTACCGCTCCAACGTGGGCATCGTCGAGGTCACCGGCGCACCAGCCGACGTCGAGATCTTCATGGTGGAGCCGGACTCGAAGACGACCGCGGTAACGACGTTCAGCCTGCAGCCCAACGAGTACCGCCAGTTCGACCGCCTCCTGTCCAGCCTCGGCACGGTCTACAACGGCCGCGTCAGCATCCGCGTCATCGGCGGCACGGGACGCGTCTATGCCTACGGCTCCGTCGTCGACAACCGCACGGCGGATCCGACGTATGTGTTGGGACAGTAAGAGGAAAGAGAAAAGAGGAAAGAGGAAGGAGAAAAGAGACGACGAGGGGGCGGCCTGCGCGAGCACCTCTTTCCTCTTTCCTCTTTTCTCTTTCCTCTAGGTCGCGACGAACCACCACGTATCGACGCCGCTCGTGGCGCGCGTGATCGGATAGTCCACACCTTGACGAACGGCCTCGAGGACCGGCGCCTTGGCCGCGCCGCTCACCAGCACCATGCGCAGCTTCGCCGCGCGGAGCACCGGCATCGTCAGCGTCACCCGCCACTGCTCCAGCCGCGATACGTACACCTCGCTGGCCACGCGGTCGTCGACGTCGAGTACCGGAGTCTCGGGAAACAGAGACGCCGTGTGCCCATCGTCCCCCACTCCTAGCAGCACGACGTCGAGCGGCTCGGTCAGGTCCCACTCCGCCGCGAACTTCCTCGCCGTCGCCGCCGGATCGTTCAGCGATGTGTCGAAGCGCAGCCATCGCTCGGGGATGCCGCGTGCGAACAGCGTCCGCTCGACCATCGCCGCGTTCGACTGCGGGTCGTCGTGCGGCACGTAGCGCTCGTCGAGCAGCACCCACGTCACGCCGCGCGGCAGCGACTGGCCCAGGATCTCGTACATGCGTGTGGGCGTGGAGCCGCCGGTGACGGCGATCGTCTTCGCGCCGCTCAGCCGCACCGCGCGCGCCGCCGCCTGCGACAGGTCTTCGTGGCTCTCGAAGATGCGCAGGTTCATGACGCCAGCCGCCGGGCCACGCGCAGCGACTTCAGATAGACGCGATCGGCCTCGGGGCGCTTGAGCAGGCGCACGATCAGGTCCTCCGCGTTGCGCGCCAGCGACCGCGTCACGCAGTCGAGCGCCGTCTCGCTCCCATCCGAGTTCGCGACGACGACGCGCCGCTCGCGGTCTCCGCGCATCACCGCCACGGAGCGATCGGCGAAGCGGATCTCCACCGCCACGATCCCCTCATCCGTTCCCTCGGACTCGAGCGTGTATTTGATCTCGCGTCCCGTCTGGGCGATGAGCCAGCCGACGTACAGCAGCGCCTCCGAGCGCGCGCCGAACGACTCGCCGCCGCCGCTGTAGACGCGCACGTCGCGGATCTTGTCCAGCCGCTCGCGCATCGGCACGGGGTCGAACAGCGCCGCCGTCGCCGCGCGCCACTCCTCGATGCGCGCCCAGTTCAGGTCCGCCGGAGCGGTGGTCGTCGACTCGGCGATGCGCGTCACCAGTTCCAGGTCGTCCTGCCCCTCGAACTGCGCCGAGTCGTAGATCAGCCGGTCTGCCGGCTCGAGCAGCGTCTCTGCGTAATCGTGATGATCGCGCGGCAGGTCGCCCATCCACCACACCGCCACCGGCATGTCCGGCAGCAGCAGCGCGGCCACCAGCGGCGGGATGTGATCGACGCGGTCGCCCGCGGCCATGATCGACACTTCCTCCGAGCAGACCTGCCGTCCGCCAGCGATGAGATGGCAGTTCGCCGAGATCCACGACGCGATCGACGCCGACCCGTCCGGGTCCGCCTGCACGATGATCGTCCGCTGCGGCACCGCCGCGCTGGCGCGCGCCAGGGTCTCCGTCGCGTGCGCGTGCTGGTCGGAGGTCCACGTGTGCGCGACGACGTTCCAGAGCGCGGCCTTCGTCACGGCGCGGTTCTTTTCGTCCTTCTCCGCGCGCCACAGCTCGGCGAGCTGTTTCTCGATCGACGCGACGTCGACGTGCAGGTCCTGGCTGATCGTCACGACGCGTTCCCCGTTGCTCGTTGCTCGTCCGGGGTGCTGCTTCGTGCTACGGCACCCGTGTCGCGAGTCCCCAAGGTCCCCCGAACGAGCAACGAGCAACGAGCAAAACGCGTCACGGCCTGCGCCACTTGCGTCCGTCCTTTTCGAGCATCGCGTCCGCCGCTTCCGGTCCCCACGTCCCGGCCGGATACGGCTCCGGCTCGCCGCCACCTTCCCACTCCTTGAGCAGCGGGTCGAGCCACGCCCACGCGGTCTCGATCTCGTCGCGGCGCGCGAACAGGGTCGCGTCGCCGAGCATCGTCTCCAGCAGCAGCCGCTCGTAAGCCTCGGGGGGCTCCGCCCCGAACGACGTCGCGTACCGGAACTCCATCGACACCGGCGCCGTGCGCACGTTCGGGCCGGGCAGCTTCGAGTCGAACTTCAGCGAGATCCCCTCGTCCGGCTGGATGCGGATGGCCAGCACGTTCGCGTTCATCTTCAAGCCAATGCGGCTGAAGAGCTGCGACGGCGCGGGGCGAAAATGGATGGAGATATCGGTGACGCGCTTCGGCAGCCGCTTCCCCGCCCGGATGTAGAACGGCACGTCCGCCCAGCGCCAGTTGTCGACGAAGACCTTGAGCGCGGCGTACGTCTCCGTGCGCGAGTCGGGACGCACCTTCTCTTCCTTGCGGTACGCCGGCGCTTCCTCGCCGAGGACTGAGCCCTCGGCGTACTGGCCCCGGACGGCGTCGTGGATCGGACGCAGCGCGCGCAGCACCTTCACCTTCTCGTCACGCACCGCGTCCGCCTCGAATGCCACCGGCGGCTCCATGGCCACCAGCGACACGAGCTGCAGGAGGTGGTTCTGGATGATGTCGCGCGTGATCCCGGCACTGTCGAAGTAGTTGCCGCGCTTCTCCACGCCGATCGACTCGGCGACCGTGAACTGGATGTGGTCAATGTATTGACGGTTCCAGAACGGCTCGAACAGCCCGTTCGCGAAACGGAGCACGAGCAGGTTCTGCACCGTCTCCTTGCCGAGGTAGTGGTCGATGCGGAAGACCTGCCGCTCGCGGAACGTCGACACGGCGATCTGGTTCAGCTCGCGCGCGGAGGCGTAGTCGTGGCCGAACGGCTTCTCGATGATCACCCGCGTGTACGGATCGCGTTTCTGCTCGGGGTCGACCACCATCCCCTGCGCGCCGAGGTGGCAGGCGATGTCGTCGAAGAAATCGGGAGGGACGGCCAGATAGTAGAGGCGCCGCCCGCCGGTACCGCGGGTGCGGTCGAACTCCTCGAGGCGCGTGCGCAGGCGCACGTACGCGTCCTGATCGCCGAAGTCGCCGGCCACGTAGAAGAGACCGCGCGAGAATGACTCCCATACCGCGTCGTCCACGGGACGGACGCGGGCGTGCTCGTCGCAGGCCTTGCGCATATTCGCGCGGAACTGTTCGTCGGTGGTCTCGGAGCGGGCGAAGCCGACGATGGTCTGTCCCTGCGGGAGCAGCCCCTCGTGCGCGAGCGAGTAGAGACCGGGGATGAGCTTCCGTTGCGTCAGGTCGCCCGACGCTCCGAAGATGACCAGACAGGACGCGTCGGGGACGCGCTCCTGCTCGAGCCCCTCCCGCAACGGATTCGTTTGCATGTGCGCCGGATTGTAACTATAAACCGCGCATGACCTGGCAATACACGCCCCGCGTCGCCGTCGTCCGAGGAATCCGTACGCCGTTCGCCAAATCGGGGACGCATTACGCGCGGCTGTCCGCCCTCGACCTCGGCAAACTGGCCGTCACGGAGCTCGTGCAACGCAGCGGGATCGACCCCAACGACGTCCAGGAGCTCGTCTTCGGCAACGTCATCCCCTCGGTCAAGGCACCGAACATCGCCCGCGAGATCATCCTCGGCACGGGCCTGCCGCGGAAGATCCCCGCCTACTCGGTGAGCAAGGCCTGCGCGTCGTCGAACCAGGCCATCACCGCGGCCGCGGACATGATCGCCCGCGGCTACGCGGATGTCGTCATCGCCGGCGGTGCGGAGTCGCTGTCCGACGTCCCCATCCTCTTCTCGAAGAACTTCTCCGAGGCGCTCGTTGGCGCGTCGAAACAGAAGAGTATCGGCGGAAAGCTCGGTGCGTTCTCGAAAGTGCGGCCGAGAGATCTCGCACCGGACGCGCCGGCCATCGCCGAGTCGACGACGGGCCTGACCATGGGCGAGTCGGCGGAGAAGATGGCCAAGGAGAACGGCATCACCCGCGAGGCGCAGGACAAGTTCGCGCTGCAAAGCCATCTGCGCGCCGCCGCGGCCACGGCCAGCGGGCGGTTCAAGGACGAGGTGATGACCGTCGTCGTCCCGCCGGGCTACGACAATGTCGTCGAGACCGACAACCTCATCCGCGGCGACTCGACGCTCGAGGCGATGGCGAAACTGAAGCCCGTCTTCGACCGCAAATACGGGACGATCACGGCCGCGAACGCTTCGCCGCTCACCGACGGCGCGGCCGCGGTGCTGCTGATGTCGGAGGAGAAGGCCAAGGCGCTGGGGATCAAGCCGATCGGCTTCCTCAAGAGCTACGCCTTCGCGGCGACCGACCCGAACGACCAGCTCCTGCAGGGGCCGGTGTTCGCGCTGCCGACCGCGCTCGAGCGCGCCAAGCTCAAGCTCGAGGACATCGGCGTCATCGAGATGCACGAGGCCTTCGCCGCCCAGGTGCTGTCGAACATCCAGTGGCTCGGCTCGAAGAAGATCGCGAAGGAGAAGCTGGGACGCGGCGAGCCCGTCGGCGAGATCGACCCGGAGAAGATCAACCGCACCGGCGGTTCGATCGCCCTCGGACACCCCTTCGGCGCCACCGGCGCCCGCATTGTGACCACCGTCTGTAACGAGCTCCAGCGCACCGGCGAACAGTACGGCCTGGTGACCGTCTGCGCCGCGGGCGGCATCGGCGTTGCCATGGTTCTGGAGCGGGAGTGACATCGCCATGTGCCGGAACATCAAAACGCTCTTCAACTTCGAGCCCCCCGCGACGGAGGAGGAAATCCGCGCCGCGTCGCTGCAGTTCGTCCGCAAGCTCTCCGGCTTCAACAAGCCGTCAAAAGTGAACGAGGAGGCCTTCGATCAGGCCATCGACGAAGTCGCCGTCGCCGCCCGCAAACTGATCGACTCCCTCATCACCAACGCCGACCCCCGCGACCGCGAGGTGGAAGCGCAACGCGCCCGCATGAGGAACGCGGAGCGGTTCGGGACGTCGTAGCTCCTGCCGCACGCGCAAGGGAACGACGAGGGGCCTCCGGCGGGCCGGTCCGACCGGCAGCGCTGATTGAGCCCAGTCGTCGCGGCAACACGTGTTTCGTCGACAGGCGTGCGTTCAGGCTAGGCCAAAAAGCGCTGCCGGTCGCACCGGCCCGCCGGAGGCCTCCCGTCCGTCCCTCTCCTGGCCGCGTCCGAAAAAAAATAGGCGGAACTGAGGCGGTGTCGCGAAGAGGTTCCTGAATCCGTCAACGACCGAGGTAGCCTCGGTTCATGAATACAGACGAACTTCTGCAGGTCATTGAACAGGGTCTGAAGGACGTTAGAACTCAGATCCTCAAACAGCGGGACCCTAACGCCACCGCGCGCAAAGCACGCCCGCCTGAAGAGCGCCTCGATGATCTCGAGCATGCGATGTGGAGCGTCAAAATGGAGCTTTCAACGACGAGGAGCACGATTGCCTCGCTTCAGATGAACGTCGCCCGTCTGCAATCCCTCACAGCGGAAGCCAGTACGAAACCTTCACCAGAATCACGTCGTGCGAAGGGGCCGTCGCGATCGCGCGCACGTCGCGCCTGAAGCGAAAGTCGCCCAGCGGGACGGTGTCGGCGCGGTTCTCGTTCCAGACCACGTACAGCGCCGAGCCGGGGCGGAACTCCCAGCGCACGACGGCGCTCCCGCGCACGCTGCGGAAGTTGAAGTCGGGATCGCTGAATGGGGCGGCGTACGGCTCGTAGTCGGCGGTGCGGGCGCGGGCCAGGGAGTGGTAGTCGTGGTAATCGCCCGAGGCCACGAAGGGCTGCATGAAGAGCTGGAAGGAGAGGCGCGAGTTGAGCGTCCAGTCGACGCGCGTAGCCAGCTCGAACGAGCGCTGCTCGAGCTCGGAGAAGACGTAGCGCTGGCCGAACGTCTCCGTCGCGCCGGCATCGGGGGTCGTGGTCACGTACTGATGCGCGTCGTACGAGCGCGAGATGAACGGACCGGCGCTCAGGCGGAGGTTCGGCGCGGGACGATAGTTCAGCGTCACCCCTCCCGAGCAGACATACGACTCCTCCTCCCCTCCCTCGAAGTGTCCGGATGCCTCGAAGAAGAAGCCACGACGGTTGTCGCTGCCCAGCTCCAAGTCCGAGCTCCATCCCGACTGCGTCCGCACGACGGGGCCGCCGCGCGTGCGCTGATCGGAGAACGAGCCGGGCGTGACGAACAGCGAAGCGCGGTAGTTCCAGTAGTTCTGCAGCGTCCCGAAATGGTCCGCGAACACCCCGCGCTCGATCGTGTCGCCGTCGAAGTTGCGGCTCACCCACGTGCCGAGCCAGAGGTTCTTCTCGCGGAAGCGTTTTGTCGGCTGCTGATTGACGTACTGCGTCAGCGCATGCGCGGAAACGATGTCCGCGCGCTGCATGAAGCCGGCGTCGTTGGTCTCGAAGCCGGGCGAGTAGGCCTGCACCTGCACGTTCGGCCGCCAGAGGCCGGTCTGTTTCGACAGCATCACGCGCCCTGCCGAGCCGGAGAGCGACGTGCGCGTCGGATCGAAGTCGACGTGACCGGCGTCGGGGCGCTGGTAGTAGTGCGCGGAGGAGGTCTGCGTCAGCGCGATCGACTCCTCGCTGCCCGAGACATTCGTCCCCGCGGCGGACCATTCGAAGACCCAGCTCTTCTCGCGGAACGCGGTGTAGCCGTCCAGGCCGAGGGAGAGTGCGTTCTCGCGAAGCGCGGAGAGCTCGTCGGGGAGGCGGCGATTCACGGACGACAGCAGCAGGCCGACGCGCGAGTCGCCCATCTCCTTCGTGGCCCGCGTGACGAAGTAATTCGTCATCGGCTCGACCTGCAGACGCCCGCTGTCCGGCCCGTTCACGAAGCGGCCGCGCTCGACGTCGGTCAGCGCGTCGAGGACGCCGATCGACCAGCCGTTGCCGAGCTTCCCCGTCACCTTCGCCGCGCCGAGGATCGTCGTCTCGGCGGGCTGCGTCGCGAACTCCGCGTCGATCGAGCCCTGCGGCGACCGCCCGATGCGCCGCGAGTAGAACATCCGCGGCGCAAAGATGAAGTTGAAGTGACTCCCCGCCGGCGAGTCGCCGAACGCGAAGATGTTCAGCCCCTCGGTGAAGAACGGCCGCCGCTCCGGATAGAACGTCTCGAACTGGCTGAGGTTCACCACCGCCGGGTCGACCTCGACCTGGCCGAAGTCGGGATTGATCGTGCCGGTCAGCGTCAGCGTCGACGACAGCGCGTACTTGAGATCGAGGCCGCCGTCGAGCCGCTGCTCGCTCGTGTCGAGGAGCGGGTTGGCGCGATTGGCGCGCGTGCGGATGTCGGAGCGCGCGACCGCGTACGGCACGACCTCGAACTGCCGCCCGCGGCGAATGCCTTCCAGCCCGACGACGTCGGCAAAATGCGAGACGAAGCCCGTCTCCCCCTTCTTCGTGTTGACGATGCGCGCCCATTCATTGATGCGCGTCGTACGGCGCGTGACGTTGATGCCCCACGTGTTGCTGCTCTGCTCGGGGAACCGCAACTGCGAGAACGGCACGCGCAGCTCTGCCACCCAGCCGTTCGGGACGACTTTGGTCTCCGAGTCCCACACCGCGTCCCAGCTCCCGTCCTCGTTGATGTCGTTGTAGAGGATCGAGTCGATCTGCACGTTCGCCGGCGAGACCGTAAACGCGGCGCCGGAGAGGCGGTCATGCTGCGAGTCGATGTTGATCGACAGAAAGTCGGACGGCGTGAAGGTGTCGCGCCGCGCCAGCAGCGCCGTCGGCGGACCGGGGTCCTCCATCATCGCCCCGAAGTAGACGGCCTCGTCGTCGTAGACGATGCGGAAGCTCGTGCGCAGCGTGGCCGGCTGTCCGTCGTCGGGATCGTGCTGCGTAAAGTCGGTGAACTCCGGCGCGGCCTGCCACGCCGCGTCGGAAAGATCGCCATCGATGACCGGCGCCGTGGCCACGCGCACCGCGCGCAGAGTCGGCCGGTCCGGCCAGTTGGCCGCGCGGAGAACGGGAGAACAGAGCACGAGCAGGAAGAGCAGCGAGCGTTTCATGCGATGAGGACGAGAGAGTAACGCAGGACATGTTCTGATTCGTTGCATCGCGGCAACGTTTCGTACGCGGGGAAAGACAACCGGGAGGCCTCCGGCGGGCCGGTGCGACCGGCAGCGCTGCTTGGCCCAGCCAGGATGCACACCTGTCTCGGGAAGAACGTGATTGCGCGGCAGCACGTGCAGAACAAGCGCTGCCGGTCGCACCGGCCCGCCGGAGGCCCCTGGTCGTCCCTCCCCGGTACAATGCGCGAGTGCAAGTCCGCGCGGTCTGTCCCCACGATTGTCCTGACACCTGCTCCATGCTCGTCACCGTCGAGGACGGACGCGCCATCCGGATGGCGGGCGATCCCGATCATCCGGTGACGCGCGGCTTCCTCTGCACGAAAGTCGCGAAGTATCTGGAGCGGACGTATCACGACGGGCGGCTGCTCTATCCGCAGATCCGCGCCGGCGCGAAGGGCGAAGGCAAATTCCGCCGCGCCACGTGGGACGAAGCCCTCGGACTGATCGCCGGGAAACTGCAGCACGTCATCGACACCGACGGGCCGCAGGCCATCCTCCCCTACTCGTACGCCGGGACCATGGGCCTCATCCAGGGCGAAGGGATGGACCGCCGCTTCTTCCACCGCATCGGCGCGTCGCTGCTCGAGCGCACCATCTGCGCCAGCGCGGGCGCCGAGGCGCTGAACGTCACGTACGGCACGCGCATGGGGCCTGACCCCGAGGACATCGTCGGCGCGAAGCTGATCGTGCTGTGGGGCACGAACACCCTGACGTCGAACCCGCACCTCTGGCCGTTCGTCCGGCAGGCGAAAGCCAACGGCGCGACGACCATCTGCATCGACCCGTTGCGCACGCGCACCGCTGTCGCCTGCGACGAGCACATCGCCATCCGTCCCGGCACCGACGCCGCGCTGGCGCTGGCGATGATGCACATCCTCTTCCGCGACGGCCTGGCCGACCTCTCGTACCTCGCGGAGATGACCGTCGGCTGGGAAGCGCTCCGCGACCGCGTGCTCAATGAATACGCACCGGAGCGCGCGGCGCAGATCTGCCGCATCCCCGTCGAGACCATCGAGCATCTCGCCAGACGCTACGGCACGACGCGCCCCACGTTCATCCGCCTCAACTACGGCCTGCAGCGTCACGCCGGCGGCGGCAATGCGGTGCGCGCCATCTCGCTGTTGCCCGCCGTGACCGCGGCGTGGGACGACGTCGGCGGGGGCGCGCTCCTGTCGACGTCCGGCACGTTCTCGCAGCTCGACACGGCCACGCTGCAGCGCAAGGACCTGATCCCCGCCGGCACGCGCACCATCAACATGACGCGCCTCGGCGAGGCGCTGACGCGGATCGACGACCCGCCGGTCAAGGCGATGATCGTCTACAACTCCAACCCCGGCTCCATCGCCCCCGACCGCGAGAACGTCATGTCCGGCCTGCGACGCGAGGACCTCTTCACCGTCGTCCTCGAGCACTTCCAGACCGACACCGCCGACTTTGCGGACGTGCTGCTCCCCGCCACGACCCAGCTCGAGCACGAGGATCTGCACAAGGCGTACGGGCACACGTACGTGATGTTCAATGCCCGCGCGATCGAGCCCCTCGGCGAGTCGCTGCCGAACTCGGAGATCTTCCGCCGCCTCGCCGCGCGCATGGGCCTCGACCATCCCGAGCTGCGCGAGAGCGATGAGGAGATGATGCGCCAGATCCTCGCGCCGATGCCGTTCACGTTCGACGAGCTGCGCGAGCGCGCCTACATCCGCCTCGCCATCCCGTCGCCGCATCGCCCCTACCAGCGCGGCTCGCATGTGCCGATGCCGAGCGGCAAGATCGAGATCGACTCCGCGCTCGCCGCCTCGACATGGGGCGTCGACCGCATCCCCAAGTACGTGCCGCCGTACGAATCCGAAGAGCGCGACCCGGAGCTCGTCGCACGCTATCCGCTGGCGCTGATCTCCCCGCCCGCGCACTCCTTCCTCAACTCGAGCTTCGTCAACGTGGCCTCGCTCCGCCGCGCCGCCGGCAAGCCGACGCTGGAGATCCACGCCGACGACGCCCAGTCGCGCAACATCCCCAACGGCGCCCGCGTCTCGATCTTCAACGACCGCGGCGCCTTCACCGCCGAGGCCGTGATCACCGACCGCGTCCGCCCCGGCGTCGTCTCCGCCCCCTCGGTCTGGTGGGCCAAGCTCACCGACGACCGCAACAACGCCAACCACACCACCTCCCAGGCCATCACCGACATCGGCCACGGCGCGACCTTCTACGACAACCAGGTGGACGTGAGGATCGCGTGAGCACGACGAAAGGGTCGAAACGAGAATCAAGACGATCCGCTGCATCAAATCACGCGATCAAGCGTGTTCCTGTAGCAGGACGTGCAACGTGGGTCTCGTGGTCACATACTGGTGATTATTTAGCCTACGGCGATGGCCAATCCGACTCAATCATCATCATCGATTCGAAAACTGTCGCGGAAGTTGCGGTGCTGTCTACCCCAAAAACAGAGGAAGAACCATTCCCTTATCTACTGCACGCCGAGTGGTCTCCTGATGATCGACTCATCGCCGCTAGCGCCATCGACGGAATCCACGTTTGGGAGTGGCGAAGTGGTGTGCTCGAGCGCTCGCTTTCCGCACCCCTGGACATTCTCGCGTGGCATCCAACTCGGCCATTGTTGATCGCTCTGGACACACATGATGGCGAGGTCTGGCAGACTGAAACTTGGCAGAGCATACGGTTCAAGATTGATCAGAACGGACTCGACTACACCACCGCAGCATGGGGCGGAAGCAAACTATACGTCAGCCCGTTTACTACCGGCCCTCTTCTAGTCATTGATCTTCGGGACATGACCGCCCCAATTACGCATCATGGCTCGGAGCAAACGCAAGTCGCCATTAGCGCGAGCATCCACGGCTTTCTTGCCTACGCACAACGAGATAACACGATTGCGATTGAGGACACGCTAGGGACGATTGTCCGACTCGAGCACCACAGCACCCCACTCCACAGTCTTTCGTTTTCACATGACGGTCGCATGCTGGCGTCGCGAGATGACGCGGGGACCATGGTCGTCTGGCGAACAACCGACTGGAGCATCGTCGCAATGCTCAAGTGCTCCAGCCACCGTTTTTTTTACAGCACCGCGTTCAGCCCCACAACTAACACGATCGCCTTTGTCAATGCTGAGGGAACTGCAATCGACCTCTGGGATCTCAACGACCTCGAATCCCGCAGCACCACCACCTCAGTCCATTACACGACCGCCAAAATCGCACTTGTTGGAGATAGTGGTGTTGGCAAAACCGGTCTTGGGTGGGTACTGACTCATGACACGGGATTCAAAGAGCACGCCTCGACCCATGGCGAGCAGTTTTGGATCGCAGGACGGCTTTCGAAGACACGCAGCGATGGCGCCATCTGTGACGCGGTCGTGTGGGACCTTGCCGGTCAACCGGACTATCGACTGATCCACTCTCTGTTCATCGGTGATGCGGACGTCGCACTGGTCGTCTTTGACCCTACCAACCGCCAAGAGCCACTTAAGGGAGCAGAGTTCTGGTTGCGTGCGTTGGGCGCGTCGAAAGATAAAATGTGTGACGTCATTCTCGTCGGAGCTCGCATCGACCGTGGCACCGGCATTCTCACGAGTGACGAGATCGATGCGTTTGCACGAACCCACGGCGTTGCAGGCGGATATATCGCCACCAGCGCGATGCGAGGAGATGGAATCGGGGAATTGACGGCACGCGTCGCAGAGCTGATCGGATGGGAAAAGCGCCAAGCGACCGTCACTTTGGAGATTTTCAAAGAAATCCGGGATCACGTCCTGGAAATCAAAGCTCGTGAGTCGAGCGATGTACTCGTCACGCTTGAGCAGCTTCGGGGTCATCTGCATGCGAATACAAGTAAGGTCTATGAACTTGCCGATATCGACACTGCAACCAAACACCTTTCACACCACGGATACCTCCGCCCGTTACGTGACAGCGCCGGACAGAGCTTCATTCTTCTGGCACCTGATCTGCTGAACAATCTCGCAGCATCCATGGTTCTCGAAGCGCGGCGAAACCCCAAGGGCCTCGGCGCGCTCGACGAAAAACGCGTGTTGAGCGGTCAGTACTCTTTCCAAGAACTCGCAGAACTGGAATCACGTGATCGCGAGGTCCTGCTCGATGCGGCAACGACGTTGTTCATCGAACATAATATCTGCTTCCGCGAGACGCTCGGGAATGATCCATACCTCATCTTCCCGTCCCTGATCAATCAGAACAAGCCGCCCGTTGAAGATGTCGTTGTCGTCGATGGCACGGCCTACACAGCAACCGGCGCGACGGAAAACGTCTACGCTTCATTAGTCGTGCTGCTGGGATATACGAATACATTCACTCGCACGAACCAGTGGCGAAATCAGGCGCGGTACGAAATGGGAAGGGGTCAAATCTGTGGCTTTCGACTCGCGGAGGAACGTCAAGGAGAAATCGATCTGGTCTTGTACTTTGGTGCGGATGCCGCGGCCTCTACGAAGCAACTGTATCAAGGGCTGTTCGAGAAATTTCTCCTCGCGCGCGACGTGCACGTGGAGATTTTCCCACCAATGCAATGTCCCAAATGCAAATACGCGCAGCCACGTTCAGAGGTCATCAAACGACAACGAGAGCAAGCGACGGCAATGTTCTGCACTAATTGCGGTAAGAAGGTAGCCCTGCCGGAGCGGATCCTCACCGCACCGACCCGAACGGCTCCGCTGGACGCGGTGTCTCGGGAACAGCGAACGGCATCACGGCGCACGCAATTCGAGAAGGCAATCACATGGCTGAAGGGTTACCTTCGAGACACGAAGCGGTCGAAATCGCCGTCGTGCTTCATCAGCTACGCTTGGGGCGATCCCGATCAGGAGCGTTGGCTCGAGCGACATCTGGCCACCGACCTACGGAATGCCGGCATCTCCGTGATTCTCGATCGCTGGCACAGTCAAGCGGGAGGAAATTTGGCTCGGTTCGTCGAGCAGATCGAGAGTGCTGATTTTGTGGCGCTGGTCGGCACAAGCCGGCTGCGTGACAAGTACAACTCGAAAGATACCGATCCCGTTGTAGCCGCCGAAATGAAATTGATCAACGCACGCTTGATGCAGCGCGAGAGCGAAAGCAAACGCGTGATTCCACTTCTTCTCGAGGGCGAATCGAGAACTTCGCTTCCTCCTCTCGCGAAAACGTCGGTCGCGATCGATTTCCGGAATGAAGAGCTATATTTCGAACGGACTTTCGATCTGCTCCTGACGCTGTACGAGATCCCGTTTGATGATCCTGCGATGCGTGATCTCAGAGATACGATCCGATCGGCTTCAAAGCGGCGCCCGGCGTGAAGCGCCTCCTCACCTTCGCCGTCCTCCTCGTCTGGTGCGCCGCGCTGCTGGTGTTGCGCGGGATGCGGGCGGACAATACGTTCTTCTTCTTTCTCGTCTGGAATCTCGTTCTGGCGGTGATTCCGTTCGCGTCCGCCGAGATCTTTGCGCGGGCGCGGTGGCGGTCGACACGGTTTGCGTCGTTCGTGGTCTGGCTGCTGTTCCTGCCGAATGCGCCGTACATCCTCACCGACTTCATTCACCTGCGCGACCGGCCGCCGGTGCCTCTCTGGTATGACGTGCTGCTGCTGTTTTCCTGCGCCGGCACGGGTCTGCTTCTCGGCTATGGGTCGGTGATGCTGGTGCGGCGCGCCGTCGCACGGCGATACGGCGTGCGTACGGGGTGGAGCGTGGCCACGCTCTCGATCCTGCTGTCCGCGTTCGGCATCTACCTGGGGCGTTTCGTGCGCTTCAACAGCTGGGAGGTCGTCACCGATCCGATGCCGCTCTTTGCCGACATCGCCTACCGTCTGACCAACCCCATGCAGCATCCGCGGACCTTCGCCGTGACGATCCTGTACCACTGCTGTCCAAAACAGATCGCGACCGGGAATGAGAGCACTGAAGAATCAGGAAGATGGACGCGGTCATGCGGTGAGACCGGAACGACACCCCCTGATGCTGTCCTAAACAGCGAGTGAG
>Ga0190272_10000133_pt1 | contig 47093 bp, 42 predicted proteins | sample Popmic504T_FD_133746 | JGI IMG/M metagenome (GOLD analysis project Ga0190272, IMG submission 133746) | Populus adjacent soil microbial communities from riparian zone of Shoshone River, Wyoming, USA - 504 T | ecosystem: Environmental > Terrestrial > Soil > Riparian zone | place: USA: Wyoming...
CGAACGAATTCCACACTTACTTCCGCGTGAACTCGGTGTTCTGGGACCCGAACATCTACGGGCGCTACCTGGCCCTGGTCGCGGTGCTGGCGATGGCGGTGCTGCTCTGGACGCGTGAACGACAAACGTTCGCGCTGCTGACCGCCCTGGTCGCAGTGTTGTGGATCGGGCTGGTGCCGACCTTCTCCCAGTCGAGCTATGCGGCGCTGCTGGGCGGCCTCGCCGTGCTCGCCGCCCTGAAGTGGAGCTGGCGCTGGACCGCCGCGACCGCGGCGATCGGAGTGGCTGCCGGCGTGCTCGTCATCACCCTGGTCGGTGGCTCGGACAAGATCAACTTCGATCGGATCAACATCGACACCAGCGGCCGCGCCAACCTGGTCTCCGGCGGCCTCCGCCTCTCCGCCGAACGCCCGATCTACGGCTACGGCTCAGGCTCTTTCCCAAAGGCCTACCGCGAACACGTCAAGTCGCGCAAAGTCCCAGTCTCGGTGTCTCACACAGAGCCAATAACGGTTGCCGCGGAGCAGGGCATCATCGGCTTCGCCGCTTACCTCACCTTGATCGTGGTGGCGCTATGGACCATGGCACGGGGTCTACCCTGGAACGGTTCTCCGCCACCCACCGGCCGCATCGCCCGAATAGCCGTCCTTGCAGCGTTCGTGGCACTCCTCGTCCACACCATGGCCTACGCAGGCTTCTACGAGGACCCGATCACCTGGGTCCTTCTCTCCGTCGGCGCTTCGCTTAGTCTCGCCGCGTGTCGGGATACCTCCGTCGGCTAGCGACCACCGGCGCCGCCTACACGGCGGCCAGCATCCTCTCGAAGCTGATCGCGGTCGCGCTGCTGCCGCTCTACACGCGCTACCTGACGCTCGAGGACTACGGGGCCGCAGAGGTCCTCTTCGCCGCCGTCGTGGCGGCCAGCATCCTCATCCGCCTCGGCGTGATCGAGGCCGTGTTGCGCTTCTACTACAAGGCCGGCGAGGACCCCGCCCGCGTTCTCTCCACCTCCTTCGCCGCCCTCTTCTGGTTCGCTACGGCTGCGGCTCTGATCGTCCTGCCCTTTGCCGAGCCGATCTCCGAGGCTCTGCTCGACGAGCCGGCCGCCGACCTGGTGCGGATCTCGATCGGCGGCCTCTGGGTGCTGACCCTGCACGAGTACCTGCTCACCATCTTCCGCCTCGAAGAGCGCGCTCGCGCCTTCTTCGCGGTGACGATCGCCAACGTGCTGGCCGCGATCGCATTGACCGTGGCGCTGGTGGTCGGCGCCGACGAGGGCGCTCGTGGCCTGCTGCTCGGCAGCTACGCCAGCGGCGCACTCTTCGTGCTGGGGTTGATCGTTGTCCACCGCCGCCGCATCTCGCTCTGGATCGACCGGCCGCTGCTGCGGCGGATGATGCGCTTCGGCCTGCCGACGATGCCGGCCGAGCTCTCCCTCTACATGCTCAACTTCGTCGACCGGATCATCATCGTCCGCGCCGCCGGCCTCGCCGAGGCAGGCCTCTACTCGCTCGCGGTCAAGTTCGCCCAGGCGGTCAACGTGCTCGTCCGCGGCTTTCAGCTCGCCTGGCCGCCGCTCGCCTACTCGATCCGCGACGACGACGAGGCGCGCCGCTTCTATGCGCGTGTCGTCACCTATTTCATCGCCGCCTGCGCCTTCGTCGTCACCGGGATGTGGCTGCTCTCGCGCTGGATCGCCCGTGCGCTCGCGGCGCCGGATTTCTTCGCTTCATACGAAGCGGTCGGGCTGATCTCGACCGCGGTCACCCTCTACGCCCTCTACATGGTCCAGGTCGTGATCCTCGGCCGCACGGGCCGCACCGAGCTCAACCTGCCGGCGACGATCGCCGCGCTCATCGCCAACGTCGTCCTCAACCTCGTCCTCGTCCCGCCACTGGGCATCGTCGGCGCCGGCATCGCCCTGGTCGCCTCCTACCTGGTCGTGGTGGCGGCGATGTACGGCTTCACCCAGCGCCTCTTCCCGGTGCCCTACGAGTGGAACCGCCTCGCCAGGGTGGTGCTCGTCTCCGCCGTCCTGGTCGGCCTCGGCGAGCTGTTCCTCCCCACCGAGGGTTTCGCCGGCCTCGCCGGCCGACTCGCGCTGCTGCTCGCCTACCCGCTCGCCTTGCTCGCCAGCGGCTTCTTCAGTCGCGATGAGCGTCGCACCCTCGCCCGCCTCCGCCATCCCCGCGAGCTACTCGTCGCCTACCAGGCGCTGCGCGACCGCCCACCCGAGGTTGATGGCCGGGTGCCGGAGGCCTACGAGTCGGAGCTCATGGACGACGACCGGCGCGTTCTTTGAGCCCTTCCCCCCGGCCCGGTAGCAGCGCCTGGCGGGCGTGGGCCCAGTAGATCCGGCCGGGCCGGTTGGGGAGGACGGTGGCGGCGAGGGCGCGCAGAGCGTATGCCCAGGCGGTGAGGACGCGGACGGCGAGCGCCGCGGGCCGCGAGTGGTGCTTGCGCATGTAGAGGTCGCGGTTGCGGTGGAACTCGACGATCCGCGGTAGGCCGGCGGCGAGGTCGGTGGAGAGCTGGTCGTGGTGGACCGCCTCTGCCGCCGGCACGTAGAGGCTGCGCCAACCGGCGTCGCGCAGCCGCTTGGCGAAGTCGCACTCGTCGTAGTAGACGAAGAAGTCGGGGTCCATGTAGCCGACCTCGACTGCCGCCTCGCGGCGCACCAGCAGCGCACTCGACTGCGCCCAATCGACCGGCCGGGTCGCCGCGCTCTCGCTCTGGACCGTGAGCCGGCGGTGCAGAAAAACAGCGCCGATCGCCGCCGTGCCGACGCCGGGGAAGCGCCAGGCGCAGGGAACGAGGCCGCCGGCAGAGTCGAGCAGCTGCGCTCCCGCCGCGCCCGCGTCCGAGTCGGCCTCGAGCGCCGCGAGGAGCGCCGCCGTCGCTGCGGGGCGCAGCTCGGAGTCCTCGTTCAGCAGCAGGCAGTAGGCGCCCTCCGCCTCGCGCATCAGGGCCGAGTCGTTCTCCGCCTTGCCGATGCGTTGCTGCAGTTCGATCAGGCGCAGCGGACCGGCCTGGCGCTCACCGCGCCCGGCCTCCCAGGTCCGCACCGCCTCAGCCGAGCCGTCCTCGGAGGCGTTGTCGAGGACGAGGATCTCGGCCTCGATCCCCTTGGGGTGGGTCGCCTCGATCGCGGCCAGGCAGGCGAGCAGGTCCTCGCGGCCGTTCGTGTTCACAACGCAGTAGGAGAGCTTGGGCGCCAAGCAGGTCACGATAATCCGCCCGTGATGAAGGTGCAGCTCGTCGACCCATCGGCCTTCACGCCGCCCTACGACCGCTCCCTGGCGGCGGCGCTCGCCCGCGCCGGCACCGAGGTCGAGCTGCTGACCAGCCGCTTCCTCTACGGACCGGTCCCGCCAGCCGACGGGTACCGGGTCGAGCAGAGCTTCTACCGCCAGAGCTCCAGCCGCGGCCTCGACGCCCCCGCCCGCCGCGCCTTCAAGCTCGTCGAGCACGCGGCCGACATGTTGCGCTTCCGCCGCCGCACCGCCGCCGACCTCGTCCACTATCAGTGGCTGACTGTTCCCCGGCTCGACCGCCTGCTGCTGCCCTCCACCCGTCCGCGGGTGATGACCGCCCACTACGTCCTGCCGCCGCAGGCGAGCCGCCGCCAGCGAGCCGCCGCCCGGCGAGTCTTCGGCGCGATGGACGCGGTCGTTGCGCACTCCGAGCACAGCGCTGTGCGCCTACGCGAGCAGGTGGGGCTCGACCCGGATCGCGTCCGCGTCGTCCACCACGGCGCCTTCGACTACCTCACCCGCCTACTGGAGGAGAAGCCGCTGCCGGCGGAGCTGGAGGGCGCCGAGGGCCCGGTCATCCTCTTCTTCGGCCTGCTGCGCCCCTACAAGGGCCTCGACACGCTGCTGCAGGCGTTTCGCCAGGTGCAGGGCGCGGAGCTCTGGATCATTGGCAACCCGCGCATGGACGTCGAGCCGCTGCACCGCCTCGCCGCCGAGGCACCGGGCCGGGTCCGCTTCGTCACCCGCTTCGTCGAGGACGCCGAGATTCCGGCGATCTTCCGCCGCGCCGACCTGGTCGTTCTGCCCTACCGCGACGGCGAGCACTCGGGGGTCCTCTACACCGGCCTCGCCTTCGGCAAGCCGCTGGTGCTGAGCGAAGTCGGCGGCTTCCCCGAAGTCGCCGCCAGCGGCGCCGGGCGGCTCGTCCCGCCGGAGGACCCAGACGCCCTCGCCGCGACGCTGAACGAGCTGATCGGCGACGAGGCGGCCCGTGCCGAGCTCGCCGCCGCCGCCGGGACTGCCGCCGCCGGGCCCTACTCCTGGGACGAGGTCGCCCGCCAGACGATCGGCCTCTACGAGGAGCTGCTGGAGGCCCGCCGTTGACCGTCCTCGCCGTGATCTTCTGGCTCAGCGCCGGCCTGATCGTCTACACGCACCTCGGCTACCCGCTCGTGCTCTGGTTGCTCCTGCGCCTGAGCCGCGGGGGGCGGCGGAAGACGAGCGCGGCAACCGGTGAGCTTCCGCGCGTCTCCCTGATCGTTGCCGCCTATGACGAGGAGGAGGTGATCGAGGCCAAGGTGGCCAACGCGTTCGCCCTCGATTACCCGCGCGATCGGCTCGAGCTGATCATCGCCTCCGACGGCTCCAGCGACGCCACTGTCGAGCGCGCCCGGGCCGCCGGCGCCGACCTCGTCCTCGACCTGCCACGCGGCGGCAAGCTGGCGGCCCAGAACGCTGCTGCCGAGCAGGCCTCGGGCGACGTCCTCGCCTTCTCCGACGCCAACAGCCTCTGGAGCCCCGATGCGCTGCGCCGGCTGGTTGAGCCATTCGTCGACCCGGCGGTCGGCTACGTCTGCGGCCAAGTCCGCTTCCTCTCCGCCGAGGGCGACAACCTCGAGGGCGCCTACTGGCGCTACGAGATGGCGGTGAGGGAGATGGAGTCAAGCCTGGCCGGGGTCACGGCCGGCAACGGCGCGATCTACGCGGTCCGCGCCGACGCCTACATTCCGCTGCCCGCCGCCGCCAGCCACGACCTTTCCTTCCCCTTCGAGCTGGCCAAGCGCAAGCTGCGCTCGCTCTACGTCCCCGCCGCCCAGGCTGAGGAGAAGATGACGCCGACGCTGGGGGGCGAGTTCGCCCGTAAGCGGCGAATGATGGTCGGGCTCTGGGACATCGTCGTCCGCGAGGGGATGCTGCGCCCTCGCGGTTACTCGCTGCTCTATGCCTTCGAGCTCTTCTCGCACCGGCTGCTGCGCTACCTGACCCCGTTTCTGCACCTGCTCGCCTTCGTCTCCAACCTCCTTCTGCTCGGCCAGGGGCCGGTCTACGTCGCCACCTACGCGGTGCAGGTAGCCTTCTTCTTCGCGGCGCTGCTCGGCGGCAGCTGGTCGTGGGCGCCCCTGCGTGCGGCGCGCTACTACGCGATGACGACCGTCTCGATCGCCGCCGGCCTCTGGGACCGCTGGCGCCGCGGCGCGCCAGGCGCCTGGGAGAAGGCCCCCGGGACCCGGTAGCGATGCCGCGCGCCCTCGACATCCTGATCGCCACCCTGGCGCTGCTCCTGCTCTCCCCCTTGCTCTTGATCGCCGCACTGGCGATCAAGCTGGGCAGCCGCGGCCCGGTGGTCTACCGCCAGCTGCGCGTCGGCAGGGACGGGCGCGAGTTCGAGATGCTGAAGCTGCGCACGATGGCGCTTGGCTCCGACCCCGTCGGGGTCGGCACGGTCGTCGCCCGCGACGATCCCCGGGTCACGCGCGCCGGCCGCCTCCTGCGCCGCACCTCGCTCGACGAGATCCCCAACCTGGTCAACGTGCTGCGCGGCGAGATGGCGATCGTCGGCCCCCGTCCGACCATCCCCGCCCAGGTCGAGGACTACACCCCGCAGCAGAAACGCCGCCACGAGGTCCGGCCCGGAATCACCGGCTGGGCGCAGGTCCAGGGGCGCGCCGGCATCCCCTGGGAGGAGCGGATCGAGCTCGACGTCGAGTACGTCGAGCGCCGCGGCACCGCCCTCGACCTGCGCATCCTCGCCAAGACCGTCTGGCTGCTGGTCACCGGCCACGGCCTCGCCCCAGACTAGGGTTTCCGCCATGAGCGAGCAGCCGAAGGTCAGCCTGCGCCGGTTCGAGCCCGGCGACGCCGGCGCCGTGCATCGCTGGTTCAACAACCCGCAGGCGACGGCGTCGCTAATGGAGCAGCGGGACTCGTTCTCGCTTGAGGACGCCGAAGGCTGGGTGCGCCGCGCGATCGACGACTCGGGCGAGGACCGCAAGTACGCGATCGTGGTCGAGGGTCACTCGGAGCCCGTCGGCTTCACCGCCCTCTACGGCCTCTTCCGCCAGACCGCGCCCGAGCTCGGCGCCCTGATCGGCGACGAGGTGCGCGGCAAGGGTGTGGGGCGCCGGGCCGAGGCGCTGACCATCGCCAAGGCCTTCGACGAGTTCGGCGCCCACCGCGTCTACGGCCGCATCCCGGCCCGCAACGAGATCGCGAAGAAGACCGTCACCAGCCTCGGCTGGAAACACGAGGGGACGATGCGCGGCCACCTGCGCCGCGACGGTGAGCCTGCCGACGACTGCGAGGTCTGGGGTGTCCTCCCCGACGAGTTCCGCGCCGCAGCCGCCGATCTTTTCCCGTGAGCGCGCCGACCGCCACGGCCGAGCTGATCGAGGATCGCGGCGAAGCCGCGGTCTCTGATGACTTCTTCCGCTCGCGCCCCTTCCTCGACGCCGAGGGCGTCACCCACACGCTGCGCATCGTCGCCGGCGCCGCCGAGCTGTTGGCGCCGCTGATCGTCCGCGAGATCCCCGGCACGGAGGAGCGCGACGCGATCTCGCCGTATGGCTATCCGGGCATCGTCCCCTCCGCCGCCGCTCAGATCGATCCCGCATCGGTCGACTTCGCGGCGACGGGGCTCGTCTCGGCCTTCATCCGTCACACGCTCGCCGATCCGTCGGTGCTCGCCGGCTCCACCTCGCGCAACGTCGTCCAGATCGCCGACCCGGAGCTGCCGCGCAAGAGCCGGCCCAGCGACCGTAATCAGGTCAACAAGAACCGCCGCGCCGGCTACGAGGCCGAGGTCGTCGCCGGGCCGGAGACGACGGCCGGGCAGCGGGCCGGCTTCCTGGCCGCCTACGAGCAGACGATGCGCCGCACCGACGCCGCCGAGCACTACTTCTTCGGCGCCGACTACTTCGAGCGCCTCTTCGAGTCGCCCCGTACCTGGCTCGCCCTCTGCCGCTCCCCCGCCGGCGAGACGGCCGCCGCCTCGATCGCCGCCCACAGCGACGGCTTCCTCCACTACTACCTCAGCGGCAGCGCCGACGCCTCCCTGCGCGACTCGCCGATGAAGAACGTTGTCACGACGCTGGTCGAGCTCGCCGACGATCTCGGCCTGCCGCTCAACCTCGGCGGCGGCATCTCTCCCGGCGACCGGCTGGAGGAGTTCAAGCGTGGCTTCGCCAATCGCGAGCAGTCATGGCGCACCTCGGAGATCGTCTGCGATCGGGACGCCTACGAGCGCCTCTCGGCTGACCGTCCCCCCTCGGGGTTCTTCCCGCTCTACCGAGCTCCCGGCTGAGTCGCCGCTATTTGAGCGCCGGCGATTCCGGGCTCGGCCCGGTGAAGGTGAAGGCTGCTACCGGCTCGTTGCCGTACTGGCCCCAGGTCTCTTTGCCGAAGGCGCGGATCGCGTCCAGGGTGGCCGCGCCTTTGTACTCGTCGCAGCCGAGCACGTTGGTCCAGGTCACGGTGGCGACCTCGTAGGGCATTTTCTCGTTCGGGAAGAGCAGAGTCGCCGCGTACATCGTGTCGTAGAGGCCCTTCAGTTCCTCCTGAGCAGCCTCGTCGAGGTCGGGGCTGTACATGATCGCCATCCGGCCATGCTCGAGGCTGTGCAGGTAGTAGAGCGGCTTGACCGACTCGCTGTAGGCGCCATCGGCCTCCTGGTAGGGCGATTCGGCGTGGTCGCCGGAGACCGGCGGGTTGACCGAGTAGGCGGGTTCGGTCGCGGTCACCGGCAGGTGGCTTTTGCCCTCGTCCCGCAGCTCCATGCGCAGGTCGCAACCGGCGGCTTTCGCCGCCTCTTTCATGTCGGTGACTTTCACCGCCGGCGGCTCGGGGCCTTCGCGCAGGTCGGGCTCGATGCCGTTGGTCGAGCCGCTGGCCAGGTTGATGCGCGCTTTGCCGCCGTCGTTGGAGCCGGCCGAGGAGATGACTGCGACCACGATCCCGACCAGCACGATCACGCCGATCACGCCAGCGATCCCGTAGCCGAGCATCAGCCGCCTGCGGTCAGAGCGCGACTGTTTCGTCTCGCGCTGTTCCCGCGCTTGACGGAGCCGTTCCCTCTCTTCCTCCCTGCGATTCGCCATCGCGCCGAAGCAGTTTAGTCAGAGAGGCCGGCTTGGAAGCGGGCCGCCCTCGCTCCGCTCCCAGGGCCGCGCCGCCCGCAGAGCGCCCAGCACCGCCCGCGTCGCCGGCGCCCGGTTGAGGGCGTAGAAGTGGATGCCGGGCGCGCCGGCGATCAGCAGCTCGGAGCACTGCTGGGCCGCGTAGGCGACGCCGAGCTCGAACTCGGCGCGCTCGTCGCCTTCGGCAGCGCGGAACGCCGCCTCGAGCGGAGCCGGGATCGAGGCGTCGCAGAGATCGCAGATTCGCTTCGTCTGGGCGAAGCTCGCGACCGGGATCACGCCGGCCAGGATCGGCACCTCGATCCCCTTCTCCCGCGCCGCGGCGACGAAATCGAAGTAGACCTGGTTGTCGAAGAAGAGCTGGGTGATCAGGAAGGAGGCGCCGGACTCGACCTTCGTCTTCAGGTAGTCGAGGTCGGTCTCGAGGTCGGGCGCCTCGGGGTGTACCTCGGGAAAGCAGGCGCCGCCGACGGCGAAGTCCCAGCGCTCGCCGATGAAGGCGGCGAGCTCGGCAGCGCTGCCGAGCCCACCCTCGGGCTGGACGAAGTCCTCCTGCCCCCGCGGCGGGTCGCCGCGCAGAGCGAAGACGTTCCCGATCCCCGCTGCCGCGATCCGGCCCAGCGTCGCCGCCAGGCCCTTGGTGGTCTCGCCGACGCAGCTCAGGTGCGCCATCGTCTCCAGGCCTAGCTCGTCCTTCAGCGCCGTGGTGATCTCGACCGTGCCGTCGCGGGTCGAGCCGCCGGCCCCGTAGGTGACCGAGACGAAGTCCAGTCCGAGCTCGCTCAGCTCCCTCGCCGTCGCGTAGAGCTGCTCCCTCGCCTCCGCCGTCTTCGGAGGGAAGAACTCGACCGAGAAGACCGGCGAGCGAGTCGAGAGGATTTGATCGATGCGCACCCAGGCAGGGTAGCTACGCAGAGGCTTTGCGGGCATTTCCCCGTACTTTGCGGGAACGCGGTTCGGGCACCCCTTGCGCGGCGCTCGGCCCCGGCGTAAGTTCGTTTTGCGACCGGGAGGGACCGGAGCCGCGGAAGCCAAGCGGACTCAGTCTCGAAGGTGGCGGGAAGAGCTTCTACGCGCGAAGGCTACGTGCGAGGCAGGCTACGAACGTCACCGCCGGTCGCGTTTTCGTTCCACTCCACGGCGGTCAGCGTCCGACCCGCCGCCTAGCGTCTCCGGCGGTCATGGAGAGCCTGCCCTCCTGACTCGCGACCGGGGCGCATCCGGGAGCCGGGCGCTGTCGGCCAGCCCCGTGAGTCTCGCCGACGCCTAGCCCGCCCGCTCCCACCTTCCTGTGCGACGATCTCCGCCCTCATGGGTGAGGAGATGCGTTACGAGCGGGTTGGCGCTGCTGCGGTGCTGACCATCGACCGGCCGGAGCGGCGCAACGCCGTCGACGACGCCACCGCGAAGCTGTTCCGCCAGGGGCTGGAGGACTTTGAGGCGGACGCCGACGCCCGCGTCCTCGTCCTCACCGGAGCCGGCGGCCAAGCCTTCTGCGCCGGCGCCGACCTGAAAGCGATGAACCTCGACGTCACCCATCCCGCGGGGCCGATGGGTCCGACCCGCCTCACCCCCTCGAAGCCGGCGATCGCCGCAGTCGACGGCTGGTGTCTGGCCGGTGGGGTCGAGCTGGCGCTCTGGTGCGACATGCGAATCGCCACCCCGCAGTCCACCTTCGGCCTCTTCGAGCGGCGCTGGGGCGTGCCGCTGCTCGACGGCGGCACCCAGCGCCTGCCGCGCGTGATCGGCATGGGCCGGGCCCTGGAGCTGATCCTCACCGGCCGCCCAGTCGAGGCCGAGGAGGCACACCGGATCGGCCTCGTCAATGAGGTCGTCGCACCGGGCGCCCACCTCGAGCGGGCCCTGGAGCTGGCCGAGAAGATCGCCTCCTTCCCACAGGAGACGATGCTCGCCGACCGGCGCGGCGCGATCGAGGGCTTCGGCCTGCCCCTCGAGCAGGGGCTTGCGCTCGAGCGCGATCTCGGCAACCAGGTGCTCGAGGTCGCGGTTCGCGGCGCCGCCCGCTTCGCCGGCGGCGAGGGCCGCCACGGCGAAGGCGTCTAGCCCACGCGGCGCATCTCGTCCTCGGCCGCTTCCGGGCCGAGGTAGGGCATCAGCACGGCGAAGACGAGGTCGGGAAGGATGCGCTCCAGCTCGGGGCCGCGGCCAGCGCGGATCTCGTCGAAGATCATCGAGGTGGCACCGCCGATCGCGAAGCGGGCGGTGTCCGGCGGCAGCTCTTCTCCCTGCCCGGAATAGGCCCGCCCTTCCTCGAGAAAGGGGGTGAAGCGGGCGAGCGCGGCCCGGTAGCGCTCGCGCGCGTCGTCGCCGGCTGCCGTCACCTCGACCATCGCCATCCGCGCGATGTCGGCCTCGACCGCAAGTAGTTGCACCAGCGCCCGCAGCCCGGCGGCGATCCGGTCGGGCCAGGGCTCGTCGGCGGCGGCTTCGAAGGCAGTGGTCACGTGGGCGATGAGGACGTCGATCACCGCGTCGTAGGCCTCGAGGAAGCAGGCCTGCTTGTTCTCGAACATCCCGTAGAAGGTCTCCTCGGAGACCCCGGCCACCTCGATCACGTCGGCCACAGTCGTCGCCTCGAAACCCTTGGCGGCCGCTACCCGGATCATCGCCTCCCGCAGCCGCTCTCTTTGCGACCTCACCTCATATGCCCGCGGCAACCCTTGGCTCTCGGGTAGACGCTGTGGATTCGAAGTTGATGACGAATCCATCTCTTGCAGCGTAGGGAAGTCCCTCCCGCTGTCAAGCGCGTTAGGCCTGAGCGGTCAGGCGCGGGCGGCCTGCATCTCCGCGCTTGCGACCTCGGCCCCGAAGTAGGGCAGCACCGCGAAGTACATGAACTCCGGCAGCAACTGGCGGAAGCCGTCGTCGGCGCCGGTCGCCAATCGCGAATGGATCACCGCGTGGATGCCGGCGACGATCCCCTCCGGGGCGATCGACGGTGGTGACTCGTCCTCCGCTTCCGCCCGGGCGAGGTCGACGAAGGCAGTGACCCGCCTCATCGCCTCGGTCCGCTTGGCGAGCGCCTCAGGCCCGGCGGCGTGGACCTCGACGACCAGCGCTCGCCCGATGTCGGGCTCTTCGTCGAGCGCGTCGAGCAGTGCCCCCAGTCCCGCCCGCAGCCTGCCCTGCCAGCTCTCCTCGCCGGCGGCGGCGGTCAGCACCACCGCTTCCAGCCGCTCGACCCCGAAGTCGAACGCCTCCAGGTAACAGGCGTCCCTGTCGGCAAAGTTGTCGTAAAACGCCTGGCGGTAGAGCCCGGTCTTGCCGAGCACGGTCCGCACCGAGGCGGCGTCGTAGCCGACCTCGCCGACCGCCTCGAGCATGCCCTCGAGGATCCTCTGCCGCTTGGACGAAGTCACCAGCCTTAGCTTGGGTGCGGGGGTCCCTGCTGCCTGTCCCCCTGTGCCGGCCCCCTCAGCCCCTGCCCGGACCTTAGTTGCGGCCTGCCTTCCCATCGAAATACCTTCCTGTCTAGATCGAGGGAATCGTTTGTCTGGACTCCGGTACTGTACCGGTATCTAGCTAATACGTCCAGCTTGGAATCCGAGTCGTGGCTGGGTACCCTGGCGTTCGTGCCCGATCGTGTCCCGCAGGCGATCAGAACACCGCCCGGACGGCACCCACTTCCACGCGAGTTCATCACCCAGCACCAGCGAGCCCGGATCATCGCCGCGCTCGCCGAGGAGACGGTCGAGAAGGGATACCGGGCGGTAACGGTTGCCGACATCGTGCGCCGCGCCGGGATCGCCCGCAACACCTTCTACGAGAACTTCTCCTCCAAGGAGGACTGCTTCCTCGCCGCCTCCGAGTACGCGGTCAAGGAAGCGCTGCGTCGAGTCGTCGACGCCGCCAGCAAGGTCGACAGCTGGCCCGCCCGAGTCAACTCGGGCCTCGGCGCCTTCCTCCATTACGTCGCCAGCGAGCCGGCGCTTGCCCGCACCTGCATCGTCGAGGCGCTCTCCGCCGGCCCGGCCGCGGTCGACCGCTACGAGCGCTCGATCCAAGCCTTCGTGCCGCTCTTCCGCATGGGCCGCAAGGTCTCCTCGAAGGGCGAGGAGCTGCCGGGCACGCTTGAGGAGACGATCGTCGGCGGCATCTTCTGGATCATCTACCAGCGCATCATCATGGGCCAGACGGAGCAGATCGAGCAGTTGCTGCCGGAGCTGGTCGAGTTTTCGCTCACCCCGTACCTGGGCGCCGAGGCAGCGAAGCGGATCGCGGCGGAGGCCGAGCCCGCGGCGACGGGGTAGAGGGCATGCGGTGGCCAGGGCAGGGATCGGAGGTCTCATGAGCTAGTGCTCGACCTGGAGACCCGCGAGCGCACCGCCAGTCCCGAGCGCGCGCGCATCGTCGAGGCTCTGATCGAGATTGCCGCCGAGCGCGGCTACGCCGAGACGAGCGTCGAGATGATCGTCAAGCGGGCGGGCCTCGACCGACCCGCCTTCGACCGCCACTTCCGCGGCAAGTACGACTGCTTCCTCTCCGTCTGGCAGGAGATGAACGAGCGCTGCATGGAGGAGATCCTCTCCGCCTACAACAGCTACGAGGACTGGCCCGACAGACTGCGCGCCGTCGCCTACGAGATCGCCCGCAACCTGGCCGGCGACCGCACCCGTGCCTGCTTCGCGGTCGAGGTGCTGGCCGCCGGCGACGCCGCCCGAGCCCGCCGCGACATGACGATGCGGGTGATCGCCTCGCTGATCGACGCCGGCCGCAACGAGATGGAGGATCCCGAATCGGTCCCCCACACCACCGCCGAGGCGCTCGCCGGATCGGCCTACGGGCAGGTCTACGCCAAGGTCGTGCGGGGGCAGGCGGAGGAGCTCACGCAGCTGGTCCCGCAGCTGGTTTCGGCTGCCGTCATGCCCTATCTAGGAATTGATGCGGCACTAGCTGAGCTTGCTCGGGATTCTGAGCCAATTGCGCGATATCGTCGGGATGTCATCCCTGATTCCAGTAAAAAAGCGAACCCTGAGGAAAGTCCGGAGGGCTACCCGCCGGAGCTGGCGCGACTGCCGCCGGGGCGCCACGGGCTGCCTCGCGAGTTCGTCGTCCACAATCAGCGCGAGCGGCTGATCGCGGGAATCGCCGAGGCGATCGCCGAAAACGGCTACTCGGGCACGACGATCGCCCACATCACCCGTCACGCCGCCGTCTCCCGCCGCACCTTCTACGAGCACTTCGCCAGCAAGGACGAGTGCTTCGTCGCCGCCTACGACACGGTGATGGAGCAGCTGCGCGAGCGCGTCTCGGCTGGCTTCGAGGAGGCCGGCGACTGGCCGCACGCGGTCAAGGCCGGGATCGGCGCGATGCTCGAGTTCCTCGCCGCCAACCCCCACCTCGCGCGTCTCTGCATGGTCGAGGCGCTGGTCGCCGGCCCGGTCGTCGTCGAGCGCTACGACGCCGCGATCCAGAGCTTCGTCCCCTACTTCCAGAGCGGTCGCGAGGGGCGCCCAAAGGAGGTCCTCGACCGCCTCTCGGAGACCACCGAGGAGGCCCTGGTCGGCGGCATGGTCTCGCTGATCTCCCGCCGCATCATCGCCGGCAAGGCCGAGCAGCTCGAGGAATTGCTCCCTGACCTGGTCGAGTTCACCCTCACTCCCTACCTGGGCAGCGAGGAAGCGGCGAAGATCGCCAAGGAGAAGTGAGGGCGGCCGCCGGGTGTCAGCCGGCGGGGCCGAGCGAGGCGGTGCGGGCGGAGCCAAGCTCGAGCCAGGCCTCGTCCTCGCCGAAGTAGCTGAGCACGGCGAGGTGGGCGAGGTCGGGCAGCAAGCGCTCGGCTTTGGCGGCGCGGCCGGCGCCGATCTCGACCGCGATCGATTCCTCGATCGCGCCGACGACGAACTGGGCCGTCATTGGCGACGCGGCGCTCGTCGCGCCTGGCGCCCGGCGGGCCGAGTCGACCGCGCCGGCGAGGCGCTCCACCACCTGCTGGTGCTTGGCCCATGCCTCTCCGCGCGCTGCGCGGACCTCGATCAGCAGCGCCTTCGCCAGCAGCGGTTGCTCGGCGACGGTGCGGAGCAGCTCGGCGAGGGCGGCCCGGAACCCGTCTCGCCAGCTCTCCGCCCCCCGCCCCGCGTCGAGCAAGTCCTTGCAGAGCCGGTCGGCAGCCTCCTCGTAGGCCAGCGCGAAGCAGGCCTCCTTGCCCGCGAAGCGACGCTGGAAAGCGCGCCGCGAGACCCCGCTGCGCTCGATTACCTCCTGCACCGTCGCCTTGTCGTAGCCGCGCGCGCCGACCGTCAGCAGCATCGCTTCCAGCACTCCCTGGTCGGAGCCCCGGTCCGGCACGGCGTCCTCCCAAGAGCGGACGGCGCGCAGTGTGGTCGGTGTCTCCACTTCGAGGTACCTTAGCCCTTTTTTGGGAACTTTCAGCACTTCATATACCGGTTGCGTACCTTTGGGAACGAGCGCTATCCTGAGGGTGTGCGCGCATTGCCTGGAAAGGACTCCCGGCAGCCGCCCGGCCCGCAGCCGGTGACTCGCGACGCCGCCGCGGCCGACCAGCGCCGGCGGATCCTCGAGGCCACCGCCGATCTCGTCGCCGAGCAGGGCTACCCGGCGACGACGATCGAGCAGATCGTTAGGCGGGCGAAAGTCGGCTACGCGACCTTCTACCGGAGCTTCGAGGACAAGGAGCAGTGCTACCTGGCGCTCTTCGACGCGGCGGTCGAGCACACGGCGCGGCTGGTCGAGGACGCCTACGAGCGCGAAGCGGGGCCCTGGACGGACCGGGTTGGCGCTGGGCTGGGGGCGCTGTTCGAGGTGATCGCAGAGCACCCCAACGTGGCCCGGGCCTGCATGGTCGAGGCGCTGACCGCGGGGCCGCAGGCGGTCGCCCGCCACGAGGCCGCGCTGAAGCGCTTCGCGCCACTGCTGCGGCCGGGGCGCGAGCTCAACCCGCGCCAAGCCGAGTTGCCGGCGACGCTGGAGGACACGCTGGCCGGCGGCGTGCTCTGGGTCGTCAACCAGCGCCTCGTCGCGGGCAAGGCCGACGAGCTGCGGTCGCTGCTGCCCGAGACCCTCGAGTTCCTGCTCCGCCCCTACGTCGGCGAGGAAGAGGCGGCGCGGGAGGCCGGCGGAATGGCCGACGCCGCCTCGGCCTGAGGAGTAGGCGGGGAGCGTGGGCGCGGAAGAGCTCGGCCCCCTGCCCGCGGGCCGCCACGGCTTCACTCGCGAGCAGGTCGAGCACAACCAGCGCGAGCGGCTGATCGCCGGGCTGGCGACGGCGGTCGCCGAGCACGGCTACGCGGCGGTGACGATCACCCACATCACCGCCGAGGCGAAAGTCTCGCGCCGTGTCTTCTACGCCAACTTCGAGGGCAAGGAGGAGTGCTTCCTCGCCGCCTTCGAGGTACTGGCGGGCCACGTCCGCGAGCTCGCCGCCGAGGCAACGTCGGAGATCCCCGACTGGCCCCACCAGGCGATCACCGCTACTCGCGCCGTGCTCGCCTTCCTCGCGGCGGAGCCCGACCTCGCTCGCCTCTGCCTGGTCGAGTCGCAGAGCGCCGGCCCGGCGGTGGCCGCCCGTTTCCACGACGCGGTGCACGAGGCGGTGCCCTTCCTCGAGCTGGGACGGGCTGAGCGCGAACGCGACCGGCCCCTGCCCGACTCGACCGAGGAGTCGGTGATCGGCGCCCTCGTCTCCCTCGCCGGCCGCAAGGTCGCCGCAGGCGAAGCCGAGCGGCTGGAGGACCTCCTCCCCGACTGCGCCGAGTTCATCCTCTCGCCCTACCTTGGGGCGGAGGAAGCGGAACGGCTGAGGGGGGAGATCCATGACACTGAGACTTAGGCGTATGTGCGCTCAGCCGACATGCGAGGAACGAGATGAGGCTGTATGGAATCTGGACCGGAGACGTCGCTGCTGTCGTCCGGGACCCTACGAGCACAAGCCTCGATCAACGCGGCAATCGGCGCCTAACGGGAATCAGTCGTGAAGGCCGTGAGATCATCGTGGTGATAGCTGGCGACGACCCCGACTTCGTCATCACGACATTTCCAGACGATTGAGATGAAGGCTGACTACGACAGCAAGGCCAACGCGATCTCGATTGAGATTCAGCGAGGCCAAGACGCAGAGCGTGCGGACCAAGTCCATCCCCGCGCTGTTGTTGCGCTTCGCAACGATCGGCCGATCGAGCTTCAACTTCTCTATCCGGAGCTCGGGATCAGTGATCCCCTGGGTGCTGTGGCCGAGCGCTACGGACTCGATCTCGAAGCTCTGACAGCAGCTGCGACCGCGGCGCTCGCTGCCCCTGACCGCCGCGTCACCGTTGACGTTGCTGTCCGGTCTCCCGCTTAGCGACTAGCTGTTGCCAGTAGTGCTTCGGTACCCGCATATCTCTGCGCGGGAACGCCTCTGGGAACGCTCTTTTTCTTTGGGAACTTTCTCTTGACATCCCTCTGACGGGGTGCTTTCCTAGCGCCAGCGCTGGAACGGATGGCACCTTCTGGGAACGCTCTCCACTCCAGCCAGAAGCATCAGGGAAACAGGAGTCACAGGGACAACCGAGCCTCGCGGGAGTGCCGCACAGGGAAGCGGCCGCAGAGGGGCTCACGGGACAAGGAGAGAGATTCGATGTTCTCGACGCTACGCAACCGCTTCGGCATCCCGGGAGTCATCTCGGTCATCGCCCTCGTCTTCGCCTTGGTCGGCGGAGCCTTCGCCGCCAACAACCTCGGCGGCTCGAGCAAGGGCGCAACCGCCTCGGCCAAAAAAGCCGCCAAAGGTCCACGCGGCCCGAGAGGGGCCACTGGGCCGGGCGGCCCCGCGGGCGCCGCTGGTCCTGCCGGGCCCAAGGGCGACAACGGAGCGGCGGGAGCTAACGGCTCCAATGGGTCTGACGGCACCAAAGGCGCAACCGGCACCAACGGCCAGAGCGTCACTACCGCGGTGGAGCCCCCCTTCGGCGAATGCGGCGAACAGGAAGGCGTCGAGCTCACATCGGCCAGCGGCACCGACTATGTGTGCAACGGCGCCGAAGGTGCCGAAGGGTCCAAAGGCGATCCCTGGACCGCAGGGGGCACGCTCCCCGTGGGTGCGACGCAGACCGGAACCTGGGTGCTCGCCGACCAAAGTCCCGAATATCTCGTCGGTGGGTTCCTCCTCTGGAACGTAACTCCGATCTCATTTCCCATCCCGCTCAAAAAACCACTAGATGCGTCTCACGTGTTCTTTGTCAAAGCAAAAGGTGAGATACCCAGCCAGTGCAACGATCCAGACCATCCAGGGACCCCAAGCTTGCTTAACCCCGAGGCCGTTTCAGGAAATCTCTGCGTCTTTGGTCTGGAATCAGAACCGGAACCTGAAATCTTCATAACAGATCTTGAATTCGTAGAAGGCACTCATATCTCGGGCGCCCTGCTCCTGAAGAGTCCTGAAACAGTCAAAGGCTCTTTTGTTGGGTCCTTTGCCGTAACCGGCTAGTTCATCGGTCACCGAAAGCCCGCCATTAGATAACAACTCATCCGAATGTCTGCTCAAGCACGCAAGGACATAATGAAACCTCACTCAAACAGACAAAAGAGCATTGCGTGGAGCCCTTCTGTTCTGCTGTTGGCGTGCTTGCTGTTGCTGTCTGGGCCTTCAAGCGCCTCGGCAAAAGAGGTCATCGCTTACTTTGGCACCGAATCAGGTTCGGGCAGTCTCGGAGGTGAATTCAATGTCCCGGGCGATATCGCAGTTAACTACACCGGCGCTGGCCCCGGAAACCAGGGTGATATCTTCGTAATCGACGCTGGCAACAGTCGCATCCAGCGGTTTGCCCAGAATGACAATGGCACCCCGGGCAATCCTTACGACGACACCTACCCCTTTGTCAGCGCCTGGGGAGCAGACGTGGACGGAGCCACCCCGGGAGAGGGTGGCTATGAGATCTGCACCGTCGCGGCGAACTGCAAGGCGGGGGTCTCGTCTGCCGGCAACGGATCGCTTGCAGCTTCTAAAGACCAGGAGAGAGTAAGCGGGATCGCGATCGACCAGGACACCGGCGACGTCTACCTGTCGGACGCCGGAAATCTACGGGTTAACGTCTACGCCGGGGACGGGTCCTTCCTGCGCTCGTTTGGCTTTGACGTGGTCGAATCGGGGTCCGGAGATTCTGGCGCTGGATTCGAGGTTTGCGTAGATGCAAATGGCGACGTTTGCAAGAAAGGCGTCGGTGGCGCGGGTCTTGGCCAGATCGGGGGCCCTGACCAAGGAGGCATAGCTGTGTCTACTCCGGATGGAAATGCCGACAGTGGCAGGGTTTTCCTGGCTGATTTCATCAACCGGCGAGTCAACGTCTATGACTTCGACGGCACCCCGCTGGAAAGCATCGGCTCAGCGGTTAATTTCGACAATGCTGCATCACCGCGGCATGTAGCGGTTGATTCGCGCGGAGTCGTCTACATCACAGACGGGACAAACAACTCCGAGGTCGATCGCTACGACAGCGAAAACGCCAACGGTTCCGGCGTCGGTTTCCTTGCGCCGATCCCGGTACCCCCGCTTTCTCCGGCCAACACGCAGCGAAAGGGCCTTGAGGTCGATCCGGATTCCGACGGTGCCGGCCCAGACACAGATATCCTCTACGTCCTTCGTGATGGCGCCAATGGCACCACTGTCGTTCAGCAGTTCGGCCCGGTAAACGATCCCGGTTTGACCACGCCCCCCATCGCCGATGACGATGGGCACGGTGCTCTCATTGGTTTCAACTTCGTCGAGGGCCTTGGCTTTGACGTCTCCAACGGACGTCTCTTCGTCAGTGATCGACGCAACGTTGGCGGTCCATTCCTTGGCGGTACTACCAATCACGGCGTATACGTACTCGACACTGCTGGCGGAGCCCCTACAGCGACGCTCGATTCCCTCTCTGACCTGACCAGCCGGACCGTCAAGGTCCACGCGACGGTGGATCCAAATGGGCCGCCGGAAGTGGGTTACCAGCTCGAATACTCGACCGACGGTTCCAAATGGAGGCAAACATCCAAGATCATCGTAGGTAGCCAGGAAGATCCCCAGACGGTCGAAGCAACCCTCGAACCCCCACCTCTAGGCCTGGAACCCAACACCACTTATCACGTCCGCCTCTCGGTGGCCAAGCTATTCGCTCCGGCTTTCATTACCGACGAGCTGACCTTTACCACGTCAGTTGAGCCACCTTTGGTCGAGACGAGCGGAGCACCCGTTCGCACGGTGAGCACGGCGCAGCTGAACGGCCGAGTCAGCCCGCGCAACGTGGCCACGAGCTATCACTTCGAGTACAGCGGGCAGGGCTCGTGCAGCGCCAATCCGTGCGAATCGACTAGTCCGGTCGCGATGGGCTCGGGAAATGGGCAGCGGCTGGTGTCTGCAGAGATCACGGGACTCGCTCCAGGTACCACCTATCACTACCGCCTGGTGGCCGGCAACGGAGCTCCGGGTTCGCCTTCGTTCGGCGAGGACATGACTTTGACCACCCGGGCTTCGGAAGCGCCGCTGTCCCACGGTCATTTTCCCGGGTCACCCGGTTCCGACCGCGCCTACGAGATGGTCAGCATTCCCGATTCGGGTGGTAACCCAGTTTTCGAAACCGGCCCTTTCTCAACCGACGGCAATCGCGCGGTCTACTCGATCGCCGGCGGCACGCCGATATCGGACACCGGCAGCTTCGCCAGCTTCTACTTCGCCGAGCGCACCGACGAGGGTTGGCAGCAGAAGAACATCACGCCGCCGCGTGACGAGCTCGTCGGGCCCAACTGGTCGCTGGGCGTCAGCGCTCCGGACCTATCGACGATCAACGTCTTGAACCAGGATGCGGGTGCCTCCCGGAGCAGTCTCTGGCGCCTTTCGCCGCAGGCTGAGCCCACACAGATCTTCGATGTCACCCCGCCGATGACGCTGGGCACTCCGGGCGCGGCGGTAGGGCAGATAAAGTTGTTCGCCAGTCACTCGCCCCGGACCGTGGCGATGCTCTACCCGACCGGTCCCTCGACGTCCTCCAAGAATCTCTACGACGTGACCTCCGGGAGCCCGGAGCTCGTCAGCCTGCTGCCCGGTAACACCGTTCCAGACTGCGGACCGGATGGCAACTTGGCGGCGTTCGAATTTGCGATCGAGCTCTCCAGCGACGGCAGGTTCCTGGTCTTTCCCAGCCAGGGCGATGGACCGTGCAACTCAGCTCCCTCGCGCCTTTATCTGCGGGACCTCGAGCAGGACGAGACGACGCTGGTTACGCCGTCGCCGGTCAGCGGCCCGGAATGCGGTTCGGGCATCCCGCTGCGGCTCACCTCCGGCGCATTCTTCTTCTGGACTCAGGAGCGCCTCAGCCCCGAGGACACGCCGCCGTCGAGCTGTGCAGACTCAGGCTCACCACCCGACGGCGACGTCTACCGCTATGAGATCGAGTCTGGAGTCCTCCAGTGCGTGACCTGTGTCATCGTCGGCCTCGACGCCGACGTCGAGGCAGGCCTTGGGCAGGGCGGCGCCGGAGCGATGCGAGTAACTGCCGATGGCTCTCGGGCCTACTTCCGCAGCCTGAGCTCGGTCCCGCTGGTAAGTGGTGCGACCCTCGGCCAAGAGAGTACCTACGTCGTTGACACGGATACAGGCGATCTGCGCTGGGTGAGCCCGGCACAGATCGAGGCCTTCTCGGCGAGCGTCGTAGGCTCCTCCGGGAAAGTAGTCCTCTTTACCTCCAACTCCGCTCAGCTCAACCCGCTAGGAGGTACTTCGGACAATGGGGGGACGACCCAGCTGTACCGCTACGACGACAACGACCGTTCGTTGGTCTGTATTTCGTGCCCGCAGGATGGCTCTGCACCAAGTAGCTCTGTCGTCGACAATTTGGCCAGCTCCGCTGATGGCAACACGATCGCCTTCATCACCCCTACGGCACTCGTGCCCGCTGACCAGAACACTCCCGCTCCTGGCCAGAACCCTGTGCGGGGCACAGACATCTATGAGTGGCGCGACGGGCGACTCTTCCTGGTCACCGACGGCCTCACTGATTGGCCGCCCTTTGCCGAACCCCGCGTGGCCAGCGTCAGCCCATCCGGACGAGATCTCTTCTTCACCGCCTACGTCCAGTACACCCCTGACGCCCTCGACGCCTATAACCGCCTCTACGACGCGCGCATCGGCGGCGGCTTCGAGTACCCCGAGCCGCCGGTCCCCTGCCCGCTCGAGGTCTGCCAGGGCACGCCGAAGGGAGCGCCCGAGGAAGCGGCGCCGGGGACCGGCGCCCTCTCCGGACCGGGGAACCTGCGTCCCGCGCCTACCACCAAAGCCCGCTGCCCGAAAGGCAAGCGCAAGGTGCGCCGCGCCGGCAAAGCGCGCTGCGTGAAACGACGTCCTGCACGCGAGGGACATAACCGACAAGCCAACCGCGACCGGAGGGTGGGACGATGAGGCCGCGACGGATAATGCTGACGAGCGTCCTCGCGATCCTAGCCAGCCTTGGCCTGGCTGCCACCGCTCAGGCGGCGCCGGTCTGGAACCTCGACGTCCACCACAACCAGACCCACTTCGCCCCGGGCGGGACCGGCGAGTACTGGCTGGAAGTCAACAACGTCGGCGACACCGACACCAGCGGCCTGATCAAACTAAAACTGACGCTGCCGACCGGGGTCAAACGCCAATCTGTGCGCTCGGCGCTCGTTGACAGCGGTGCCGAATTCAACCACGGCCAAGTCGACTGGAGCTGCCCCGGCGCGCCCGGCGACACCTCGGTCACCTGCACGACGACGAGCAAAATCGCTCGTCACTCGCTCTCCCGCAACCTGGTCGTCTCCGTCAGCGTCGCCGGCGCGCCGGGCGTGCGCTTCGCCTCGGCCAAAGTCGAAGGCGGCGGCGCGGCGAAAGCCGCGACCGCCATCGAGCCGACCCAGATCGACCCCGAGCCGGCAGGCTTCGGCGTCCTTCCTCATACTTTCGTGCCCGACTTCTTCCGAGCCGACGGACTGACGGTGGAGCGCGAAGCGGGGGCCCATCCGGACCTCGCGGTATTCGCCTTCGACTTCAACTCGGTCGACAACCCGAACGAAAGCAACTCTGCGCGCAAAGGCGAGTCGGAGAGCGTTCGCAACCTCATCGCGGACACGCCGCCGGGCTTCGTCGGCGCCCCTACCGCTGTGGCCGAGTGCGATCAGGCTGAGTTCACGCTCGGCAAATGCCCGTTGGCGAGTCAGGTCGGACGATCTGATCTCACCATAGACGGGCTCTTCCCCAACTATGATTTCAGCGCGATCACTGTCGGCGTCTTCAACCTCTCCCACCCGCGAGGCTACGTCACCGATCTCGGCTTTACAGTTGCCGGCAACCCCGTCCACATCAAAGTCTCGCTCGACCCAGCGAACCGCTACGCGGTCCGCTCGGAGGTCTCAGACGTCAACGAGACGCTGCCGCCCCTCCACCAGTCGCTGACGCTGTGGGGGGTGCCAGGAGACAAAAGGCATGACTCGGAGCGTTGCCCTGAATTCGCTGGCGCCATTGGCCCCAACGGCGGCGGCAACACCAGCAAAGAATGCTCGACCAACGCCGAGCCCAAACCCTTCCTCACCCTGCCCTCGCAGTGCGATGCCGACAACGTCATGCGCCTGCACCACTACGACTCCTGGCAGAACACAGGCGTCTTCGGCCCCGAGCTCACCTACACCCTGCCGGAAAAGATGACCGACTGCGACCGCCCCCGCTTCGAACCCGAGGTCGAGATTGTTCCTACCGGCAAGCAGGCCAACACCCCCACCGGCCTCGACATCCACGTCAAGGTCGCCCAGAACGAGAACCCCAACGCGCTGGCGACGCCGCCGGTGAAGCGGACCGTGGTCACCCTGCCCGAGGGCATGTCGTTCTCCCCCTCCTTCGCCGACGGCCTGCAGAGCTGCACCCTGGCCCAGATGCGCCTCGGCACCAACGAGCCGGTCCAGTGCCCGCCCGCATCGCGGATCGGCGAAGTCGAGCTCTCGACGCCGCTGCTGCCGAAAGCCGCGGAGGGATCGATGTATCTGGCCGCCCAGGGCGACAACCCCTTCGGCTCGACCTTCGCCCTGCTCTTGGTCCTCCAGGACACCGAAGAACGCGGCGCCCTGATCAAGATCCCGGGCCGGATCGACGTCGATCCCACCACCGGGCAGATCACCACGGTCTTCGATGAGACGCCGCAGTTCCCCTTCGACGAGCTGACCCTGAGGTTCCGCTCGGGCCCCAGGGCGCCCCTGGTCAACCCGCCCGCCTGCGGCACGCACACCATCGGCGTCGAGATCTCCTCCTACGCCCAGCCCCAAGACCCGGTTGACGTCTCCAACACCTATGAGGTGAGCGAAGGCCCGAACGGCACCCCCTGCCCGCCCGATGCGGCCAACCGCCCCTTCTCTCCCCGCTTCGACGCCGGCACCCTCAACCCGGTCGCCGGGCGCTACTCCACCTTCCTCTTCCGCCTCGCCAGAGAGGACCAAGAACAGGAGCTCTCCCAGGTCACCGCCGTCCTGCCGCAGGGCCTGGTGGCGAAGATCGCCGGCGTCCCCTTCTGCCCCGAGGCGAGGATCGCGGCGATCTCCAAGGACCTCGGCACGGGCACGGGGGAGAGAGACAATCCCTCCTGCCCCGCGGCAAGCCAGATCGGCACCCTGAGCGCCGGCCTCGGCGCCGGCCCGGGCCCCAACTACTTCCCCGGCAAGGTCTACCTAGCCGGCCCCTACAAGAACGCCCCCTTGAGCCTGGGGGTGGTGGCCCCCGGCCTCGCCGGCCCCTATGACCTCGGCAACGTCGTCGTCCGCGCGGCGGTCCACGTCGACCCCCAGACCGCCCAGGTCAAGGCGATCTCCGACCCCTTCCCGACGATCCTCCACGGCGTCCTCTTGCGGGTCAGGGACATCAGGTTGCGGGTCGACCGCCCCGAGACGACGATCAACCCGACCAGCTGCGAGCAGATGTCGGTCGGCGCCCGGATCACCGGCGTGGGAGGGAGCCTCCTCACAACGGCAGACGACTCCCTCTTCGACGCACAGTCCCCCTTCCAGGTCGGCAGCTGCGCCTCCCTCGACTACAAGCCCCGGCTCGACTTCCGCCTCTTCGGCGGGACCAAGCGCGGCGCCCACCCGAGGCTGAGAGCAGTGGTTCGCTTCCCGGCGGGTGGGGCCAACACCGCCAAAGCCTCCGTCGCCCTGCCCAGGTCGGAGTTCCTCGACCAGTCCCACATCGGCACCGTCTGCACCCGGGTCCAGTTCGCCGCCGATAGTTGCCCAGCGGCATCGATCTACGGCAAAGTCGAGGCGAAGACGCCGCTGCTCGAGGAAACCGTCTCGGGCCCGATCTACCTCAGATCCTCCGACAACCTTCTGCCCGACCTCGTCGCCGCCTTCCGGGGAGGGAGGGTCGACTTCAACCTGATCGGCCGCATCGACTCGGTCAGGGGCGGGATCCGCAACACCTTCGACTTCGCCCCCGACGTCCCCGTGAGCTGGGTCAAATTCGACTTCCTCGGCGGCAAAAAGGGCCTCCTGATCAACAGCCGCGACCTCTGCAAGCAAACCTACAGGGCAACCGCCAAGTTCGCTGCCCACAATGGCGATGCGGTCACCTTGCGGCCGCCGATGCAGAGCTCCTGCAATAAGAAAGGGCGCAAGGCAAAACGCTCGGCCCGTAGCCGCTAGGGCCGATGCGTCTCCCGCGACCGAGCTATGCCAACGTCGTCTCGACCCTGGCGCTCCTCGTCGCCCTGGGTGGGACGAGCGCCTTCGCGGCCTCCAAGCTCGGCCCGAGGTCGGTCGGCGAGTCCCAGCTACGCCCAGGAGCGGTGACCGCGCAGAAGCTCCGTAAGGGTGCGGTCACCGCCCCCAAGATCAAGCCGGCGGCGATCAAGCAGGGAAAGCTCGCCAATGGCTCGGTGACGGCGTCGAAGATGGCCGCCAACGCGATCGCCACCGCGACCCTGATCGACGGGGCGATCACCAACCCCAAGATCGCCGGCGACGCGGTAACGGGAGAGAAGGTGCTCGAGTCGACCCTCTCCGAGGTCCCCAGCGCCGCCAAAGCGGACTTCGCCACGGCCGCCGAGACAGCCAATCCTCCCGCTTTCGCAGCGGTCACTGCCGAAGCGACACTCGATAGCTCGCTCTCCAAGAGCATCGCTTCGGTATCGGAAGGGAGCCTCGGCGGCATCTACTGCGTGACCGCCCAAGGCTTCACGCCGAGGGGAGCCCAGGTCACCACCCGCTTCACCGGCTCGGGCTCCGTCACGGCCTACGCCCGGATCGGCGGCACCGAAGAGTGCCCGGCGCCCGAGGTCGAGGTGCAGACCTTCGAAGCGGGCGCGCGGGTCAAACAGCCCTTCTACGTCGCGCTCTACCGATAAGGGCGCTGAGCTCAGGACTTCTTCTCAAGTCAAACCCAGTTCAAACCAGTCAACCAGCGGCCTGGCTGCTGGAAGAGGAGGAAAAGTGAAACGCATCAGAACACTGGGCATCGCCGCGGTGATGGCGATGGCCTTGACATGTTCGCTTGGCGCGGGAAGCGCGTCGGCATCGACTCCGGTCAACGCGTTCCAAGCGGGGGCGTATCCGGTGAGCGCCACCGGCAATGGATCTGGAACCGCTCAGTTCGCCGGTTGGACGATGTCCTGCGCGGAAGCGCCAGCCCAGGCCGAATTGTCGGCGGCATCGCAGTCTCTGGATGCAGGACTCGAAGGCCCGATCACCTGCAGCTCGGGGACGATCGATTGGAACGGCTGTGATTTCATCCTGCATCCCGGTGCTGAAACGGAAGCCGGGCGCTTCGGTGGCAGCTTCGATATCGGCCCGGCCGGATGCGGCCCGATCGTCGTCAAATACCCTTGGGCTCAGAACTGCACGGCCACGATTCCCGCGCAGAACGGCCTGGCGGCCAGCTACGAAAACATCGCCAACGGCGATGTGAAAGTCAGCACCACCGCCACGAACATTGAACACACGCGAAGTGCGGGTCCCTGCGGGTCCGCCCAGACGTTCAAAAATGGAAGCTTCCAGGGAAGCTGGAACCTGGCTGGCTCAGGCGGAGTTGCCCTGCACGTGGGTCGCATCTCCGTTCCGATCAGCGCTGGGGGTGAATTCAGTGCGAGTAGCTACCCGGTGTGGATCGACGGGGGAAGCGTGGCGGAACCGGGGCCGATCTGGAATCTCGCGAAAGTGAACGCCAACTGCACAGATGCCCAGTTCACTTCCGAGATGACCGGGCCCTCGGCTGAACTTGCCGTTCAGGCAAGCTACAGCGGGTGCAAGTTCGGAACCCTCCCGATGAGGGTCCTGATGAATGACTGCTACTACGTGCTCACAAGCGCTGGCAGTCAGAACATCGCCTGCTCGAAAGGCGGGGCTATCCAGCTCCTCGTCTACGGGAGCAAAAAAGCCGAACAAGAAGGCAAAGTCCTCTGTGAAGCTCAGGTCGGTGCTCAAGCAGGGACTGGATCGGTCAAATACAGCGGCTCCGGAAGCATCGTTGCCGCCACGACACTGACAAATCTCCAGTACACGTTCAAACGGTATTCGCTAATTAGCTGTCCCCCGTATGAAGGAAGTTTCACTAACGGGACCTTCACGGATACAGCCGAATTGAATGGCTGGGTGGCCCAGTAAGGTCAAAAGTGAGCTTTCGCTGACCAGTAAAGCGGGCGCCCGTCTGGGCGCCCGCTTTAATCTAGAGCCGGTGGATTCGAGTAACAAGCGACGGCTTCCCGGAGGTCAGCATGGGATCCCGCGCGACGTCGTCGAGCGCAACCAGCGCGAACGGCTGATCGCGGCGATGGCGGAGGTGTGTGCGGAGCGGGGGTATGCGGCCGTCGCGGTCGCCGACATAACGCGGCAAGCCTCCGTCTCCACTGCCAGCTTCTACAAGCAGTTCGAGGACAAGCAGGCCTGCCTGCTGGCCAGCTTCGAGGAGCTGCTTGGGCGGCTGCTGGAGGCGGTCGAAGGTGCCTGTGAGGGAGAGATCGAGCCCGACGCGAAGGTGAAAGCCGGAATCCGCGTAGCGGCAGAGCTCCTGGCGGGGGACATCCCCACCGCGCGCCTGCTCACGGTCGAGATTCTCGCCGGCGGGTCCGAAGGTGTGCGGCGCCAGCACGCCGCGATCGAGCGGCTTGCGGTGTTGGCGAATCTGGACTGGCCGAGCGTCGGCGCCATGGTCGCGCTGGTCGCTCGACGCATCGTCAATGAAGAAGGGCCGACCGCCGCAGAGCTCGAGAGCTGCATTTCGCTCTGACGTGCGGAAGTTGGCACAGAGATTTCACGCTAGCGTATCCATCTGTTGCAGACAGCTCATTACCATGCGAAGCTATGGAGGCGATGACGAAGAGCTGGACCGACGAGCGCCTGGAAGAGCGGTTCGACCGGATCGATGATCGCTTCGACGCTGTTGACCAGCGCTTCGAAGCCGTCGACCGACGCTTCGATCGCCTGGAACGGCGCATGGACGAAGGATTCAGGTCCCTTCAGAGGACGATGAATCAGTTCGGCGGCGCCATGATCATCGGCCTGCTCGGTCTCATCGCGACCCAGCTCTAGGCCTCACCCTCACCCGTCGCCGGACGCGCCGGTGCCAGCGCCGAGGGCTCTACGCGGAGCCAACGCGCCGGCGTCTCCGGCAGCCACCAGTTCCAGCGGCCCATCAGGGCGATCACGGCGGGGACTATCAAGGCTCGGACCACCGTGGCGTCGAGGAGGATCCCGGCCGCCAGGCCCGTCGCCATCATCTTCAGGTCGGTCCCCGGTCCTGAGGCCATCGCGGTGAAGGCGAGGAAGAGGATCAGGGCGGCGCTGGTGACCAGGCGCCCTGTTCTGCCGATGCCCTGGATCACGGCGATGTCGGTCGAGCCGGTGCGGTCGTATTCCTCCCGCATGCGGGAGAGGATGAAGACCTCGTAGTCCATCGAGAGGCCGAAGAGGAAGGCGAAGATCATCAGCGGCATCCAGGAGGGGATCGAGCCGGTCGCCTCGATGCCAAAGATCAGCTCGGAGCCGTAGCCGTGCTGCCAGACCAGGACCAGCACGCCCCAGGCGGCGGCGACGCTGAGGATGTTGAGCACGATCGCCTTCAGCGGCAGCAGCAGCGAGCGGAAGGCCCGCGCCAGCAGGATGAAGGTGGTGATCGTGATCAGCGCGATCATCAGCGGGAAGCTGCCGTAGACGGCGTCGATGAAGTCGTCGTTCGACGCCGGCTGGCCACCGACGCGCACGTCGGACCCGGCCGCGTGGGCGACCTCGCGCACCTCGGTCAGGGTCGCCTCGCCCTCCTCGCTGCCACTGTCGGGCACCGGGATCGCCTCGACCACCGCGGTGCCGCCGCGGCGCCACTCGGCGTTGGCGGGGGCGACGGCGCCGTGGATGCCCTCGACTTCGCTCAGGTCATTTGCCACCCGAGCGGGGTCGGTCCTTCCCGTCACGAGGATCTCGTGCGGCAGTAGCGAGCCCTCGCCGATCCCGGCGTCTTCGAGTTGCGTCAGCGCGTCCTTCGATTCGCCCTCCTTGGCGACCGTGTTCGCATCGGAGGCGCCGAGCTGCAGGTCGGTGGCGGCGAAGACGAGGGCGAGGATCACGGCCATGCCCGCGCCGGCCGCCAGCCAGCGGCGCCGGGCTACCGCTTCCGCCCAGCGGGTCCAGGCGCGGCTCGCCTTGTCGTCGGTGCGCCGGTGCGGCCAGTCGAGCCGGGCGCCGAACCTGGCCAGCACCACCGGCAGCAGGGTGATCGCGACCAGGGTCGAGACCAGCGGGATCAGCATCCCGCCATAGCCCATCGAGCGCAGGAAGGGCAGCGGCAGGACGATCAGGGCCAGCAGGCCGATTGCCACCGTGATGCCGCTGAAGACGACGGCGCGCCCAGCGGTTTCCATCGCCCGCTGCACCGCCTCCTCGCCGCTGTGCCCGTGGGTGCGCTCCTCGCGCCAGCGCGAGACGACGATCAGCGAGTAGTCGATCGCGACGCCGAGCCCGATCAGGGCGATCAGGAACTGGACGATCGGCGAGACCGCGGTCGTTTCAGCCAGGCCGAGCAGCAGCAGGAAGGTGGTCAGGATCGAGACGAACGCCATCAGGATCGGCACCACCGCGAGGAAAGAGGCGAAGACGAAGATCAGCACCAGCAGCGCGCCGAAGCCGCCGATCAGCGCCTCGATCAGCACGCCGGGCCCTTCGTTGCCGGCGCCGCTGTCCTCGAACAGGGCGTCGAAGCCGGTCAGGCGCACCTGCTCGCCAGCGACGGTGGCGTCTGCCAGCACCGCGCTCGCCGCTTCCTCCGCTTTCGGGTTTTCGCCAAAGGCCGAGTCGGGGTCGGGCTGCGGGTAGACGACCACGAAGGTCGTGCGGCCGTCATCGGAGACGAAGGTCTCGTCGCCGGTCGAGGCGTAGGAGGCGAGGCGCGAGTTGGGCAGCGCCTTTTCAAGCTGCCGATCGAGCTGCGCCAGGTCGGCTTTCACCGCGGGGGAATCGACCGACTCGCCGGCCGGGATCGTGGCGACGGGGAGCAGCGGCGCGGTGTCGCCGCCGGTGCCGAAGTAGGTGTTGGCGATCTCGACGTTGGTCTCCCAGCCCTCCTTGTCAGGGACCGAGAACTCGGGCTCGAGCGCTTCCGAGGCGGGTCCGGCGGCCGCCATGCCGGCGATCGTCAGCACGATCCAGGTGATGACGACGGTGCGCTTGTGTGCGAGCACCCAACGGGTCAGCGATGCCACGAAACACCTCCAGTTCGAAGTTTGCGATGACTGAGACCGCGCGGCGGGCGAGAACTCATCGGCGGCGGCGAGGATATTGGCACAGAGATTTCACATTCTGCGCGTGCCGCGTGCAGACAACTCATTTATCGTGCAAGCTATGGAGGCGATGAGGAAAAGCTGGACAGACGAGCGGCTCGACCACTTCAGTGCGCGGGTTGACGAACGCTTCGACGAAGTCGACAGGCGCCTGGGTCGAATCGAATTCGAGATGCGGGAGATGCGCAAGGAAATAGGCGGGACCAATATCCGGGTTGATTCGATCAACGAGCGGCTCGACTCAATGCAGCGCATGATGTTCCACGGCGTCATTGCTCTATCCGCCGCCATCGTCGCCGGCTTCGGCGGCATGGCCGGGCTACTCGCCGTCGTGGCCTGAGCCTCACCGCCTGGCGGCCGGCGCTCAGCCCTCGTAGGCCCGCTGCAGCTCGGGGATCTCGATCTTGCGCATGCTAAGCATCGCTTCGGTGACGCGCTTGGCCTTCTCGCGGTCCTCGTCGGTCATCAGCTCGCCGAGGATGCGGGGGACGACCTGCCAGGAGAGGCCGTATTTGTCCTTGAGCCAGCCGCACATGCCGGGTTCGCCGCCGCCGGCGGTCAGGCTCTCCCACAGGTAGTCGACTTCCTTCTGTGTCTCGCAGTCGATCTCGAAGGAGATCGCCTCGTTGAACTTGAACCGCGGCCCGCCGTTGAGCGCCGTGAACCGCTGCCCTTTGATCTCGAAGGTCGCGATCATCACCTTGCCCGCTTTTCCAGGAAAAGCCTCTCCATAGCGGCTGACGCCGATCACCTTCGAGTCCTCGAAGACCGATGTGTAGAAGTTCATCGCCTCCTCGGCTTGTTCGTCGAACCACAGGAACGGCGTGATCTTCAGCATCGGGCTCTCCCTTCGATCGTTTGTTGGGACGTCTCGCGATGAGGCGCGGCAGTGACGTCGTGAATTAGACCGGGGCCGGCTCCCAAACTCATCGGTCCCGGCCGATTAGTTTTGCCGCGCTGGGTAGTCGTAAGGGGAAACCAACCAGCAGGAGGAAGAGATGGCTGAGACGACCGACGATCGGATCCCCAGCCCGCCGCGTGTCGTCTCCCCACAGGAGTGGGAGGCGGCGCGCGAGGGGGTGCTGGCCAAAGAGAAGGCGCACATGCGCGCCGCCGACGCGCTCGCCGCCGAGCGCCGCCGCTTGCCGATGGTCGAGATCGAGAAGCAGTACGCGCTCGAGGGGCCGGCAGGCAAGGCGACGTTGCTCGACCTCTTCGAAGGGCGACCGCAGCTGATCGTCTACCACTTCATGTACGGGCCGAGCTCCGACCACGGCTGCGACGGCTGCTCGATGGTCGTCGACAACCTCGGCCACCTGGCGCACCTGCGCGCGCGGGACACCTCCTTCGCGCTGGTCTCCCGCGCGCCGCTGCCGAAGCTGGAAGCGTTCAAGGAGCGCATGGGCTGGGATGAAGTTCCCTGGTACTCCTCGTTCGAGAGCGACTTCAACCCCGACTTCGGCGTCTCGCCGCCCGAGCCGCAGCCCGACCAGTACCAGGACGGCGACACCTTCGGGCTCAGCGTCTTCCTGCGCGACGGCGAGCAGGTCTTTCGCACCTACTTCACCGACCGGCGCGGGGTCGAGCCGCTGTCCAGCAACTGGGCGCTGCTCGACCTCACCCCGCTGGGCCGTCAGGAGGAGTGGGAGGACTCCCCCGGGGGACGCCCACAGACCCCGCCGTACGAGTGGTGGAGACTCCACGACGAATACGACGAGCAAGGAGGAAGCAAAGCATGACCACCACGACGACGCCGCTGATCACCGGCACTGACTTCATCTGTGTCGGCACCAAGGACTTCGACGCCGCGGCTCGGTTCTACGGCGAGGTGCTCGGCCTGCCCGAGTCCAAGCGCTGGGGCAGCATGCCTGCGGCCGAGTTCGAGACCGGCAACCTGACGATCGCCGTGATGCAGTCCGATGCCTTCGGCCTCGAGTTCACTCCCCACACGCACCCGATCGAGTTCCACGTCGAGGACTTCGAGGCGGCCCGCTCCGAGCTCGAATCGCGCGGCGTTGAGTTTGAGGGTGAGACGCTCGACTCCGGCGTCTGCTTCCAGGCCTTCTTCCCCGACCCGGACGGCAACGCTCTGGCGATCCATCATCGCTACGCGCCGCCCGGGGCGGAGCCGTCCTAGGCGTTCGAGTACCGCAACGAACCCGGCGTCGTCAGGCCCTCGCCGGTCTCTAGCAGCGTCTTGAGGCCGGAGAGGATCATTGGCCAGCCGCCATAGAGTTCGTCATTGGCGCCCTCGCGCAGCTGGTCGTGGATGACCGTCAGCCGGCATGAGTCGCCGACCGGCTCGATCTCCCAAGTCACCCGCGTCGTCCCTTCTTCCTTCACCTGGTCGCTCCAGAGCGTGATCATGCTCTGCACGAGCCGGCGCGGCGGGTCTACCTCGATGTTCTCTCCCTCGACGATCGCGATGCCGGCGCCGGGGTGGAAGCCCTCGTAGCGTGAGCCCGGCGCCCAGTCCGAGCGGACGCCGACGCCGAAGTTGTAGCGCTGGCGCAGCTCGTCGTCGGTGATCGCCTCCCAGAGGCGCTCCGGGGTCGTCTTGATGTAGATCTCAAAGACCTTCTCCATGGTGTCCTCCTCGATGTCTTTCTTGAGCTCGCTAAGGCCCGCGGCCCAGGGCTCGGCGTACTTGCTCACCCAGCGGTCGTGGACGAGCCGGATCGGGACGGGGTTCAGGAAGTGGAGCTTCTCGCGGCCACGGCGCTTGCTCGTGACCAGCCCCGCCTCCTCGAGCACCCGCAGGTGCTTCATCACGCCGAAGCGCGTCATCGGCAGGCGCCGCTCGAGCTCGCTGAGGGACTGCCCATCCTGCTTGAACAGCTCGTCGAGCAGGCCACGGCGAGTCGGGTCGGCGAGGGCCTTGAACACCTCGTCCATGGCGAGGACTATAGGTGACCAATTGGTCACATGTCAACTATCGGCTGCGGTAGAGCCTCGTGGTGAGGGGGGCGAAGACGGCGGTAAGGGCGGCCGCGACGGCCAGCACGATCGCGATGTCACCGGCCTCGGCGTTGCCCTCCATCAGCCCGCGCGAGGCGGTGGCGAGGATCGAGATCGGGTTGACGTCGACGAAGGCTTCGAGCGCGCTCGGCAGCGTCTCCGGTTCGACGAAGACGTTGCTGAGGAAGGTGAGGGGGAAGATGCTCATGAAGCCGGCGTTCATCACCGCGTTGGGCGAGCGCAGCAGCAGCCCCATCGTGGTGAAGACCCAGGAGAGGCCGAAGGCGAAAACAATGACCAGCGCCATCGCCGCGATCACGCCCGGGACGCCGGCGCTGGGCCGGAAGCCGAGGGCGACGCCAAGCACGACGATCACGGTGCCGGCGACGAGGTAGCGGACGCTGTCGCCGAGCAGGGCGCCGACCAACGGCGCCGGCCGCCAGATCGGCAGCGAGCGGAAGCGGTCGACCACCCCTTTGGTCAGGTCGGTGTTGAGCGAGATCCCGGAGTAGACGGTGGTGAAGAGCACCGACATCACCAGCACGCCGGGCAGGATGTAGTCGAGGTAATCGCTGGTAGAGCCGGCGATCGCCCCGCCGAAGAGGTAGGTGAACATGAGCACGAACATCACCGGCGTGATCGTCACGTCGAGCAGCTGCTCGGGCACGTGCTTGACCTTGAGCATCCCGCGCCAGCCGAAGGTGAGCGTGGCCGAGAGAGCGCTGGCGCGTGGCGGACGCGGCGTTGAGGAGAGCGCTTTGCGCAGCGCCTCCTGCTCGATCGAGGGCTCTTGGGTCGTCGGTGTGGTGCTCATACCGCCTGCTCCTCCTCGATCGGTGTCTCACTGTCCTCGGCGGGGTGCCCAGTCAGCGCTAGGAAGACCTCGTCGAGGCTGGGTTGGCCGAGCGAGAAGGTCGCGATGCCGATTCCGGCCCCGGCCAGGGCGGCGACGGCCTCGGCGGCGCGGGCGGTGTCGGCGCAGGGGCTGCTCAGCGCCGCCGGGTCAGGCTCGAGGTGGACGCCGCCGAGCTCTCGCTCGAGTACCCGCTCGGCCTCCGGCCGCTGCTCGGGATCGAGCAGGCGCACGTGCAGCGCACCCGAGCCGACCGAGGCCTTGAGCTGGCCCGGCGTGCCCTCGGCGATCACCTTGCCGCGGTCGATCACGGCGATCCCGTCGGCGAGCTGGTCGGCCTCGTCGAGGTACTGCGTGCAGAGCAGGATCGTCGTCCCCTCGTCGACCAGGGCGCGGACGATGTCCCAGACCAGGTTGCGGGAGCGCGGGTCGAGCCCCGTCGTCGGCTCGTCGAGGAACATCAGTTCGGGGGTGACGACGATGCTGGCGGCGACGTCGAGTCGGCGCCGCATCCCGCCGGAGTAGTTCTTGACCAGTCGCCCCGCCGCCTCGGCCAGGCCGAAGGCCTCGAGCAGCTCGGTCGCGCGCGCCTTTGCCGCCGGCCGCTTCAGGCCCAGCAGGCGGCCGATCAGGGTCAGGTTCTCCAGCGCCGTCAGCTCCTCGTCGACCGAGGCCAGCTGCCCGGTGAGGCTGACCAGGCTGCGCACCTCGTCGGCTTCGGCGATGACGTCGTGGCCCAGCACCCGCGCCGAGCCGGCGTCGGGGCGCAGCAGGGTCGCCAGCATCTTGATCGTGGTCGTCTTGCCGGCACCGTTCGGGCCGAGCACGCCGTAGACGGAGCCGCGACGCACCGCGAGGTCGACCCCGTCGACTGCCTGGACGTCGTCGAAGGCCTTGGCCAGACCGTTGGCTTCGATCGCGAGTGCGCTCGGTGTCCCCATCGCGTCCTTGTTTACCCTAAAAGAGTGAGCCCAGTCCCGACCAGCTCGCCCGCGGCCGAGCAGGAGCTGCTCGAGGCCGCGCGTGGGGGAGACGAGGGCGCCTTCGCCAGTCTCGTCGAGCCCTACCGCGGCGAGCTGCAGGCGCACTGCTACCGGATGCTGGGCTCGGTCCACGACGCCGAGGACGCGCTCCAGGAAGCGCTGCTTCGCGCCTGGCGCGGGCTGAAACGGTTCGAGGGGCGGAGCTCGCTGCGCTCCTGGCTCTACACGATCGCCTCCAACACCTGCCTCGACTCGATCGCGAAGCGGCCGAAGCGGGTGCTGCCGACCGAGTACCCGGCCGCCGACCCCGGCGAAGGGCCGGGCGAGCCGTTGATCGAGACCGTCTGGGTCGAGCCCTACGCCGACGAGGCGATGGGGGTCGCCGACGGGCTCGCCGCGCCGGAGGCTCGCTACGAGCAGCGCGAGGGCGTCGAGCTCGCCTTCATCGCCGCGCTCCAATACCTGCCGGCGACCCAGCGCGCGGTGCTGATCCTGCGCGAGGTGCTCGGCTTCTCCGCCAACGAGGCGGCCGAAGTCCTGGAGACGACGACCGCCTCGGTCAACAGCGCCCTGCAGCGGGCCCGAGCTTCGGTCGACGACCGCCTGCCCGAGCGCAGCCAGCAGGAGACGCTGCGCGCGCTCGGCGACGAGCAGATCACCGAGCTGGTCGAGAGCTATGTCGAGGCTTGGGAACACGCTGACGTCGAGAAGGTCGTCTCGATGCTGAGCGAGGAGGCCGCCTTCACGATGCCGCCGCTGCAGTCCTGGTTCAGCGGCCACGAGGAGATCCGTGCCTTCCTCGCCTACTCGCCGCTCGGCGGCGACTGGAAGTGGCGGGCGCAGCGAGTCCGCGCCAACGGCCAGGAGGCGCTCGCCTTCTACAGCTGGGACGACCGCACGGAGAGCTACCAGCGCTTCGCGCTCAACGTCCTCACCTTCGCCCCGGACGGCAAGATCTCCCAGGTCGACGCCTTCCTCACCCGCGTGGCCGAGGATCCGGACCGCGAGGTGATCCTGCGGATGCCGGAGCAGGAATTCGACCGTCGGCGGGTTGAAGCGGCCTTCGAGCGCTTCGGCCTGCCGATGGAGCTGTCTAGCTAGTCTGCGTCGGCGCAGTTCTTCGTGCGCAGCACCGATGAGTTCCGGGTCCTTCCCCGGTCTTATCCCTCGAACCCCATTTCCCCAGTCCTGACTCGACGGAAGGAGCCGCAGTGAACCCGCAGCCCGATCAACTAGACCGCAAACGCTGGCTGGCGCTCTACGTGCTCTGCGCGGGCGTGCTGATGATCGTCCTCGACATCACGATCGTCAACGTCGCGCTGCCCTCGATCCAGGACGATCTTGGCTTCTCCCAGAGCAACCTCGCCTGGGTGGTCAACGCCTACCTGATCCCCTTCGGTGGGCTGCTGCTGCTCGCCGGCCGCCTCGGCGACCTGCTCGGCCAGCGCCGCGTCTTCCTCGCCGGCCTCGCCGTCTTCGTCAGCGCCTCGCTGCTCTGCGCCCTCTCGCAGAGTCAGGAGATGCTGATCGCGGCGCGCTTCATCCAGGGGATCGGCGGCGCCCTCACCTCGGCCGTGGTGCTGGGGATGATCGTGACGATGTTCCCGAAGCCGAGTGAGCAGGCGAAAGCGATCGGCGTCTATGGCTTCGTCGCCTCGGCCGGCGGCTCGATCGGGCTACTCGCCGGCGGCGTCCTCACCGAGGCGATCAGCTGGCACTGGATCTTCTTCATCAACCTGCCGGTCGGGATCGCCACTGCGGTGGCGACCCGGCGCCTGGTGCCGGACCACAAGGGGATCGGCCTCGCCGAGGGCGCGGACGTCCCCGGCGCGCTGCTGATCACCGCCAGCCTGATGCTCGGCACCTACACGATCCTCGAGGTCAGCGAGGTGGGCTGGCTGGCGGCCCAGACGCTCATCCTCGGCGCGATCTCGCTCGCCCTGGGGGCGGCCTTCATTGCCCGCCAGGCGCGGATCCCCAACCCGCTGATGCCGCTGCGGCTCTTCCGCTCGCGCAATGTCTCCGGCGCCAACGCGCTGCAGGCGCTGCTCGTCGCGGGGATGTTCGCGATGTTCTTCCTCGGCGCCCTTTACCTGCAGGAGATCCTCGGCTACGACCCGCTCCAGGTCGGCCTTGCCTTCCTGCCGGCGACATTGGTGATGGGGACGCTCTCGCTTGGCTTCTCGGAACGGCTGATCATGCGCTTCGGTGCCCGGCGGACGCTGATGCCGGGCCTGGCCCTGATCGGCGCCGGCCTGCTGCTCTTTGCCCGGACACCGGTCGACGGCACCTTTGTGGCCGACGTCCTGCCGCCGATGCTGGTCATCGGTGTCGGCATCGGGACCTCCTTCCCGGCACTGATGACGGTGGCGATGTCGGGCGCGACGCCGCAGGACTCCGGCCTCGCCTCGGGCCTGGTCAACACCAGCGCCCAGGTCGGCGGCGCGATCGGCCTCGCCGTGCTGGCGACGCTGGCGACCGGGCGGACCGACGACCTGGAAGCCGCCGGCGCCGCTCACGAGGCGGCACTCAACTCCGGCTTCCACCTCGCCTATCTGGTCGGCGCCGGGCTGGTCGCGATCGCCTTGGCGATCGCTGTCGTCGTGCTGCGCGAAGTGGACCCGGCGGCCGCGCACGCCGCGCCGCAAGAGGGCGAAGGCGCGGCCGCGGGCGAGCGAGAGCCGATCTACTCCGAGGCCTAATGCTCAGAAGAGTTTGAGTGTACGAGGGGCGGGTATCCGCCTCTCGTACATGATGCGGCCCACTTCCTCTCGGCCGCTACGAATGCTGACGGCTTTCGTGGCGGCGCTGGCCCTTTTCGTCAGCGCCGCCACAAGCGTTCGCGCCGCCGACTACGTCGCACTGGGTGACTCCTATGCCGCCGGCCCGCTAATCCCGCTCCCGGTGCTGCCGCTCGGCTGCCTCAAGTCGGACCGCAACTACCCGCACCTGACCGCGCCACGGGTCGGGCTGCCGTTGCGAGACGCAAGCTGCAGCGGCGCCCAGACCGAGGACATGTTCGAGCCGCAGGGTGTCGAGCCCGACGGGCCCAACCCCCCGCAGCTGGACTCGCTCGATGCCGGCACGACGGTGGTGTCGCTGACGATCGGCGGCAACGACATCGGCTTCGGAGAGATCGCCGAGGGTTGCATCGTCGTCAACCCGTTCGAATCTCCCTGCCGCGACAAATACACGGCCGGCGGCCGTGACGAGCTGAGCGAACGGATTTCTGCCACGGCGCCCAAGGTCGACGCGGTGCTGGACGCGATCCGGGTGCGCTCGCCGCAGGCGCGGGTCTTCGTCGTCGACTACGCCGCGATCTTCCCCGAGACCGGGCACGGCTGCTGGCCGCAGATGCCGGTCGGCTTCTCCGACGTGTCCTACCTACGCGCCAAGCAGCGTGAGCTGAACACGATGCTGGCCAGCGAGGCGGCGGCGAACGGAGCGTCCCTGGTCAGCTGGTACCAGGCGAGCATCGGCCACGACGCCTGCAAGGGCCCGCTGACGCGCTGGGTCGAGCCGGTCGTGCCGCTCAACCCGGCGGCGCCGATCCACCCGAATGCGGCCGGGATGCGCGGCGCGGCCAACGCGCTGGTGGCGGCGGTGAATGCGGGCTGAGCCTTCTGCTGACTTCGTCTTTATCGGGGCATACGGACTGGAAAGGACGAAGTCAGCGGGTCAGCCTGACGGGAACGGTTCTGAGCACCCGGTCGCCTGCGTCGTCGGAGGCGACCACTGTCACCTGCGCTGAGACCCGGCCGCCCTGCTTCAGTATCCGCTTCGCCCGCTGCCGCACCCTCACCTTCAGCACGGCTAGGCGGAAGCGGTTGCGGGCGCCGGCTTTGGCGGGACGGGACACCGGGATCAGCCGCGCCGAGCCGGCTTTCCGGCCCCGCTTGAAGAAGTGCAGGCGACCGCGGGCACGCAGCGTGCAGGCCTGCGAGCAGATCGCCACGGCCTTGACGTGGCCGCGCAGTCGCTGCCGCCGGGCGGCCCTGACTTTGAGGCCCAGCTGCTGTCGCTGGGGTGGTTTGCCGATCGGGTCGACGATGGCGCAGAGCGGAGCTCCGCTGGACGGTGACGAGCTCGCGTCCATCGCGACGCGGTAGGCGGTTTCGCTGGTCATCACGTAGACGCCGCAGCCGGAGTCCTCGCCGAAGCCGAGCAGGCTGCCGCTCGGAATCGTCAGGGCGGCTGGCCGCGGGTCGCCGCCAGCCGCATCGAGGTCGATCGTGCGCAGGTCGGACCGGCAGAGGTCGCCGTAGAGGTAGCGGCCGAACAGCTCGCCCAGCAGCTGGTCGCGGACGACGTGGCCGCCGACGATCGCGCAGCCGGTCGTCGCTTCCGGGCCGGGGTCGGTGGAGTCGTTGCCGTACTGGAAGAAGGGATCGGTGAGCCCGGGCTGGGGAGGGGGCGAAGGGCAGTCGCCCTCGCAGATCGGCCAGCCGAGGTTGGCGCCGGCGAGGTCGCCCGCGTTGACCTCCTCCCAGAATTTCGAGCCGACGTCCGGCACGACCAGGTCGCCGTTCGGGGCGAAGGAGGCGCGGTAGGGGTTGCGCAGGCCCAGCGCGAAGATCTCTTCTCTGGTGCCGCCGCCGACGCTGAAGAACGGGTTGGAGGGCGGGATCACGTACCCGCCTCCGGGGAGGGGATCTATCCGCAGCACCTTGCCGAGCAGGTTGGTTTTGTCCTGCGCATTCGCAATCACCCCCGCCTCTCCGATCGTCACGTAGAGATAGTCATCGGGGCCGAAAGCGATCTGGCCGCCATAGTGGATTTCGCCGGAGGAGTGCGGCACTTCCAGCACGATCTGTCCAGGGCCTTCGGCCAGGTTGGGATCCGTTGCCGAACGCCGGTACTCGAGGATCCTCACCGCCCCTTCGGTTTCTTTCTGCACGACGAAGACGTAGAACAGGCCGCTGGCGGCGTAGTCCGGGTCGAAGGCGATCGAGAGCAGGCCGCGCTCACCGGAGGTGTCTACGTTCGGCACCGTGAGGAACGGGGTCGCCCGCAGCGCGCCGTTCTCGAAGGTCCGCACCGCACCGCCCCTTTCGGCCACGAACAGGCGCGGGTCGCCGGGCGGGGCGGTCGCGTGGATCGGGTCGGAGGGCCAGGCAGATGAGGGCGCGAGCGGGACGAGCGCCGCGCCCGAGGCGGCGCTCGGCAGGACGGCGACCGCCACCACGGCGACGAAGGCAGTGATCCAGCCCCTCACAGGGCCGATGCTACCCACCCTGGGATCTGGTCAACCCGCGGGAACGGCCTGGCGGAAGAGCTCGGCGGACGGAATTCCGATCACCTCTCCCTTGAAGCGCTTCTCGTGTCCGTAGACGACCCAGGTCGTATCGATTTCGCCGATGTCAAGGTCAAGCCGCAGCTCGCCAGCGTGCTCCTCGACGTGCTCCATGTGGGTCAGGCCGGAGTCGTAGCGGCCGGCCAGGAGCTCTTCGGCGACGATCGGCTTTGAGGGCACGTCGATGATCTCCTCCCACTGGGAGAGGTCGACGTAGCCCTTGGTGGCCGGGACGATGCCGAGCGACCGCGGCCTCTCCACGTCCTTGCGGCTGAGCAGGACGAGGTGCTTGGTCGGGAAGATGAAGGTGTCGACGACGAAGATCTCGGTCCAGTACTTCTCGGTGATCTCGTGCACCTTGGGGTGGGCGCTGCACTGGACGAGGAAGGCCCCGGGCGTCTCGCGCAGGATCTCGAGGCCGTCGAAGAAGTCTGTGATCAGGACGATCTCGTAGTCCTCGACCCCCTGGAACTCCAGGTAGCGCTGCACCGCACGCTCGTGGCAGGTCCCCTCGGGCCCGAGGGTGACCACGGTGACCTTTTCCGACCGTGCCTCGCTCGCCTCCATCGAGGCAAGGTTAGTTGACTAAACGAGACTCCTCAAGCAAGGGTGTGGCGCAGGTTGACGGCGATCGCTCTTGGGATCGTCGTCACCATCATCCGGCCGGGCTTGATCTGGCGGGTTCCGAAGGCGTCGAAGTTGACGGCCACCTTCTGGTCACGGGCGGCGGCGGCGAAGAGGATGCGCTCGGCTGGGTTGAAGCGGCGGCCGGTCGCGTAGTCGTGGATGAGAAAGGCGTGGCCGCGCAGCTCGCGGCGATGACGGCGGCGGTAGCGTGCCAGGCCGCGTTCGAGTGACTCGTTACCGGACAGCGCCGGGGCGACGCTGTCGGCCAGCCACTCGGCCGACTGGAAGGCCCAGCCGCAGCCGATGCCGAAGAGTGGGTCGGTCGCGAGGGCGGCGTCGCCGACCAGCGCTAGGCCGGGCGCGACTGGGCCGCGAACCCGGTTCGGCATCTCGATCTTGCCCAGCACCGGGCCGACGATCTGGGTTGAGCTGACCGGCGGCGCGTCGGGCAGGCCAGCGACGAAGTCGACGAGGGCGGCTTCGGGGTCGCGCTTGAACTCCGGTAGCCGGCCCTTGGTAGGCACGACTGCGTAGAGGGTTAGGTCGCTGTCGGTGGGGAAGGAGGCCGCCACGTCCGGGTCGAGGAACCAGAGCGCGCTGTCGGGCGGGTCCGGTCGTCCCTCGAAATAAGCGGCGTAAACGAAGCGCTCGTGGGGGAAAGTCTTTCCACTGAGACCGGCGAGCTCCGCGACCGGTGAGCCGCGACCGTCGGCGCCGACGACGAGAGGGGCGCGAAGCTGGCCGCGCTGGCCGTCCCGGCCCTCGACGGCAACGCCCGCAACTGCGTTGCCGTCGCGCAGCAGCCCCCGCACCGTGCGGCCGAGCATCAGCTCGACCCCCGGGGTTGCGGCGGCAACCTCGCGCACCAGCGGGTCGAGCCGCTCGCGGCGCAGGTTGACGGCGTAGCCGGCTCGCTCGGGTGGCGGATCGATCCAGCCCCAGCGGGTCCAGGCGGAGATCCGCGAGCGGATGCCGCCGGCGGCGAGGATCGGCTCGAGCAGGCCGAGGCGCTCGAGGGTCGGTGCCGCCGAGGCCTGGATGAAGTGCCCGCAGATGCGCTTGAAGGCAGCGGGGTCGGGGCTCTTCTCGACCAGGGCGACGCTGGCGCCGGAGCGGCCGAGCTGGATCGCGGTGGCGCAACCTGAGAGGCTGCCGCCGACGACCACCGCGTCGTAACGATCACTCACCATACGTCCTGTACTATACGTCACGAATGATGAAAAGCAAGTCAATCCGCCTGACCCCCACCTCCTACGCGCTGCTGGCCCTGCTCGACCAGCTTGGTGAGGCCACCTCCTACGACATTAAGCAGGCGATGGACATGACGATCGAGAACTTCTGGCCCGTGCCGCACACGACCGCCTACGAGGAGCCCGCGCGGCTTGCCGCCGCCGGCTACCTCTCCGTGAGCCAGGAGCCCAGCGGCCGGCGCCGGAAGGTCTACGCGCTCACCGAGGAGGGGCGAGGGGCGCTGCGCGAGTGGGCGAGCGAACCGAGTGCGGCGCCGCCCCAGCTGCGCGACGAGCTGGTGCTGAAGATCTTCGCCGGCGCCGACCCCCAGCCGCTGGTGCGGGCGCGCGTCGAGTGGCACCAGGCTAAGGTCGCCGAGCTGCAGGGGTACCTCGACGAGGTGCGCGAGGCGGAGGGCTGGGACTCGAGCGAGCGCACCCTAGTCACCGGCATCGCCTACCACCGTAAGCAGCTCGAGCTGATCGAGGAGCTCGCGGCGGCAAGCTCACGCTGACGTCTGATGTGCAGACAAAACATTGCGAAATGAGCTAACCTGCTGTGCGTGCCGCTTCGCGTAACATTTGCTCTTACGGCGGGCTGTTTGCTCTTCTTCTGGGCATCGCCAGCTCTCGGCGCGCCTCCTGCCAACGATGACTTCGACAACCGGGAGGTGTTGACCGGCGGCCTGCCGATCGAGGTCTCGCGCTCGAACGTCGATGCCACGAAAGAGAGCGAAGAGTTCCTCGGCTTGTTTGCCCCCGCTGGCCACTCGGTCTGGTTCGAGTGGGAAGCGATCGGCGATGGCTTGGTCACGGTGGGCAGCTGCGAAGCTGACTTCACGAACGTGGTGGGTGTCTACACCGGCACTGCCGTCAATGACTTGACCAGAGTCGCCAAAGGCAACGAAGACGAAGGGCCACATTGTCCCTTTGGCCAGCGGGAGTACACTTTCAAGGCGGTTGGCGGCACCAAGTACCAGATCGTCGTCGATGGCAACTCCTTCTTCCCTCCGGGGGCTCCTCCGCCGGATACCGAAGGCTCCTTCGAGTTTCGGATCGAAGCCACACCGACTCCGGCCAACGACGACTTCGCCGATTCGGCGACGTTGATCACCCCGCTGGAGGAAGAATCCGAAGGCGAAGCCTTCTTCATCGACTCCGAGTTCGGTCACAACTGGAATGCCACTCTGGAGAGTGCTGAGCCTGAGCACGATGGCGGCCCCGGCCGCGCCTCGGTTTGGTACTCCTGGACTGCGCCACTCTCCGGCCAAGCTAAAATTGGTATCTGCTGCGCGTCGACCCTAGGGCTGGGTCTCTACACAGGCAGCAGTCTCGAGTCTCTGCAGCTGCTGGTTGGCGATACTGGGCCCGGGGCCTCAGTCTCCTTCACCGCCAGTACTGGAACCACCTACCGGATCGTGGTCTTCGGTCTCTTCGACGGTCCGAGTGGCGAAGTCGAGATGGCCAGCTTCTCGCTTGTGGCCTCGCTGCTGGCGCAAGTGCCTGCCGCTACCGGTGGAGGGGGAGAGGGAGGCCTGCCCCCGACGGTGGACGCGGCCCCACCCGACACAAAGATCTTCAAGCGCTTGCTGAAGCGACTCCCGCCGATCTGGGTCTTCCGCTTCCACTCGACTGAGCCTGGGTCGACGTTCCGCTGCAAGCTCGACAAGCGTCCGGCCACGCCCTGCGCAGCCTCGAGGCGCTTCGGGAGCCTCAGGCCAGGCCGCCACGTGCTCAAGGTCTTCGCCATCGATGCGGCCGGGAACATCGACCCGACCCCTGCGGTTTCGCGATTCAACGTCCCCAGACCCAGATCCGACTGAGCTCGGGGGTTAGTCGGGCGGGCAGTTGCATAGCGCGGTCGACTGCCCGTATCGTGTATTGATACCTGATACAGTTCGTGCATGATCAAGGATGCTGACGTCTACGTCCTCAGCGGACTGCTCGCTCACGATGGGGACTGGAGTTACAGGTCGCTGGCAGATCGTCTCTATGTGCCGCATGCTGGGGTCCAGCGGGCGCTTTCGCGAGCCCAAAAAGCGGACCTTTACTCAGTGGAGCGGCGCGAGGTTAATGTCCCCCATCTCGAGGAGTTCGCGGTCCACGCGCTGCGGTTTGTCTTCCCTGCCCAGCTTGGAGCGCTTGTGCCCGGGGTATCGGCGGCTTGGGCTGCGGAGCCCATGAGAGCGGCGATTCGCTCCGCAGGCGATGAGCCTCCTCCGGTATGGCCCTACGCTCGTGGACAGGTGCGAGGTCAAGCGGTCGAACCGCTGCATCCTGCGGCGCCCGAGGCCATTGAGGACTGGCCGGAGCTAGGCGAAATCCTTGTGCTGCTTGACAGCTTGAGGGTCGGTGATGCTCGGACTCGGAAAGTGGCCCAAGATCTCCTCGCGAGGATGCTGTGCGAGCGGACCGCGACCGTGAATCGATGAGCGCACTTCAGTTGGAGGCCGCGGCGTCGGTGCTTGGGCCTGTGGTCGATGAGGTTGTCTTCGTCGGCGGTGCCACTGTCTACCTCTGGATCACCGAGGCTGGCGCCCCACCCGTGCGCGCCACCGAGGATGTCGATGTGGTCTGCGAGGTGGCGAGCCGCGTGGAGTACCACCGGCTCGGTGAACAGCCGTGCGTACGTGCGGGACGAACTCGTGAAGCTTCAGACCGAGCGGGACTTCGATTACGCGGTCGACAGTGCGACTGCACAATACGGTCCGGTTGGCGCCGACCGCGCCGACCTCGTCCGCGAACGGATTCACCAGCTCATTCTTCGCTGCTGATTTCGATGCTCCCGGCGAGTCTCGACTAGCGCCTGTCCAGGCTAAGCGACGCGGCGCAGGGCTGGGCGCTCTACGGCGGCCAGGGCTAGCTGGCCCGCCTCGACGGCGCTGGCCCAGGAGACCTCGGAGAGCAGGCCGGGGGCGGCGACCATGTCGCCGGCGAGGAAGACGCCGTCGCCGCGAGCGATCGCCGGCCGGTCGCGCCAGCTCTGACCGGGCAGGTCGAGGGCGCCGCTGCGGCCCTCCATCACCTGGCGCCGGCGCCAGGTCTCGCGTGAGCGCCACTCCGGCAGCGAGAGGTCGAGCAGGCGCTCCAGGCGCAGCGTCGCTTGCTCGGCGCCCTCGCCGGGCCGGATCGGCATCTGGGCCTGCACCAGCTCCTCGCCCTCCGGAGCGAGCGAGCCGTCCGCGGCCGAGTAGCGCTCAAGCCAGCCGGCCTCGTCGAGGTCGGAGACGACGAAGGGGTCGCCGCGGCGGTGGCGCAGTCCGAGGTCGAGGCAGACGGTGTTGCCGCTGAGCCAGCGCAGCGACTCGTCGCCGAGCAGCTCGCGGGCCTGGCCCAGCTCGGTGGCGACGATCACCGGCGGCTCGGGCAGCTCGTCGACCCGCTTGCCGGTCTCGATCCGCACCCCGAGCTCACGGGCGCGGCCCTCGAGCGCGTCGACCAGCGCCCGCCAACCGCCGATCAGGTAGCGGGCGCTCGGCCGGGTGGTGAGCAGGGCGCGCACCGTGCGCTCCCAGATGAAGGCCGCCGAGAGCTCGCCGGGATCGTGGTGGAAGGTGTAGACGCCGGCGGCGGCGGAGAGCATCGCCGCGGTGCGCTCGTTGGTGTGGTCGGTGGCCCAGCCGCGGAAGTCCTGCTCGACTGGGGCCTCGCGGCCGCGCAGCCGCAGCGTCGAGGGGATCGTCGACAGCGGCGGCGTGCGCCGCACCTCGCCCTGCCAGCGGAAGCGGATCGGCGCCAGCGGCACGCCGGCGTAGGGCGGCAGGATGTCGCGCTCCTGCAGCCACGCCCAGAGCGGGCCGTCCTTATAGATGACGTGGGGGCCGAGGTTGGCCTTGTAGGGGCCGCCGGTGCTGCGAGCCCGCCCACCGACGGCGTCGTGGGCCTCGAGCAGGCGCACCTCCGCCTCGCCTCCTTCGGCGCAGGCGATCGCCGCGGTGAGGCCCGCGAGCCCGCCTCCGACAACCGTTACTCGATCCATGGCGATCCTCCTTCGTCCTGGGAGAGCGAACCATAGGTTGCTACTGGATCGATATACAGTTCCAGTAATGCCTCGCTTGAGAGGACCAGTTAGCCCCGACCTGCTGCTGGTGGAGCTCGACCGGGAGGGCGAGCTGCCGCTCCACGAGCAGATCGAGCGCTCGATCCGGGAGGGCATTCGCGACGGCCGCCTCGAGGCGGGCGCCCGTCTGCCCTCGACCAGGGTGCTGGCGGCCGAGCTGGGAGTGTCGCGCGGCGTCGTCACCGAGGCCTACGGCCAGCTCGCCGCCGAGGGCTACCTGCTGACCAGGCAGGGGGCCCCGGTGCAGGTGGCGCGCTCGGTCCGCACTTCGGAGCCACGGCTGCCGGCGCGCTCGCTGCTGCCCAGCTTCGCCTACGACTTCCACCCCGGCGTGCCCGACCTGGCCGGGTTCCCGCGCGCGAGTTGGCTGCGTTCGCTGCGCGCGGCCTGGCGCCAGGCGCCGGTCGACGCCATCGGCTACCCGGACCCGCGCGGGGTGCCGCAACTGCGCGAAGCGCTCGCCGGCTACCTGGGGCGAGTGCGGGGCGCCGCCGCCGACCCGGAGCAGACGATGATCTGCACCGGCTTCACCCAAGGCCTCTCGCTGATCTGTCGCTTCCTGCAGGGGCAGGGCGTCGAGCGGGTCGCGCTCGAGGACCCCGGCTGGCACACCCACCGCCTGATCGTCGAGCAGGCGGGCCTCGAGGTGGCGCCGATCCCGGTCGACGCCGAGGGGCTGCGGGTCGACGCGCTCGAGGCGAGCGAGGCCAGCGCGATCGTCGTCACCCCCGCGCACCAGTTCCCGATCGGGTGTGTGCTCAGCAGCCGCCGGCGCTCGGCGCTGATCGAGTGGGCTGAGCGGGGCGAGCGGCTGATCGTCGAGGACGATTACGACGCCGAGTACCGCTATGACCGGGGCGGAGTCGGCGCGTTGCAGGGCCTGGCTCCTGAGCGGGTCGCCTACATCGGCTCGGCGAGCAAGCGGCTGGCCCCCGGGATGCGCCTGGGCTGGGTC
>Ga0190272_10000134_pt1 | contig 46932 bp, 41 predicted proteins | sample Popmic504T_FD_133746 | JGI IMG/M metagenome (GOLD analysis project Ga0190272, IMG submission 133746) | Populus adjacent soil microbial communities from riparian zone of Shoshone River, Wyoming, USA - 504 T | ecosystem: Environmental > Terrestrial > Soil > Riparian zone | place: USA: Wyoming...
CGCTCTTTGCGAAAACCTTTGCGTACTTTGCGGTAAATGTCTGAAGAGTAAGCAGAAACCGCAAAGGTCGCAAAGGCAAACGCAAAGTTCCGCAAAGAAATGCGTCTGATCGAATCAAACTGCGCCAGTACCCTGAGTTGGTTTTCATGGCGCTGAGTTAACGTTCGAGATAAGATAAGCAACTCAATGCCGGATTCCCGACGCACTCTACGTGGCTGATAATTTTTCACAACTAGCTTCCAGTCTCGCCTCCGTTGCCAGTGGCTTCTACTTGCGCGGCTGGGTGCTGGGCTCCAGTGGAAATTTGAGTGCTGTTGTCGATGGGGAACCGCTGCGTTTAGTGATGAGCCCCAGCGGTTTAGATAAAGGCAGTCTGCTGCCAGAGCAGTTTCTGCTGATTGATGAAGGCGCGCAGACCCTCGACGATCCGCTTTCAAGGCCGTCGGCCGAAAGTCTTCTGCATATCGGAGTTGTTAAGCAGCGTAAGGCCGGTGCAGTCCTTCATACTCATTCGGTGTGGAGCACAATGCTTTCAGATCTCTATGCCGAGCCCGGCGGATTTGCAATCCAGGGGTACGAAATGCTCAAGGGTCTGGAGGGCGTGACTACACACCATCATTCAGAATGGATGCCTATTATTGAAAACTCGCAGGACATGCCGGCGCTGGCAGCGCGAGTTCATGACGCGCTGAGCCAGCACCAGGAGGCCCACGGGTTTCTACTCCAACGTCACGGACTCTATTCGTGGGGCAAGAATATCGAACAGGCAAAACGTCACATTGAGATTCTCGAGTTTCTGCTTGAAGCGGTGGGCCGGACATTGCTTGCGAGAGCAGGACATAAGCCTTCGGAGACTGACAATGGCCACACTAAGAATTGACCGAGAAGATCGGACTTTAACGGATGCGACAGAGATCGCGTCTCGCCTGTCCGCATACGGAATAGACTACGAACGTTGGCCGGATGATGGCCGGCTGGCTGGTGCCGCCTCTGCCGAAGAAGTGCTCGGCGCCTACTCGAGCGAGATTGACGCCCTGAAGTCTCGCGGCGGATATGTGACCGCCGATGTGATCGATGTTAATCCGCAAACGCCAGGCCTTGAGGCAATGCTGACAAAGTTCAAACGAGAACACTGGCATGACGAAGACGAAGTCAGATTTATTGTTGCGGGATCGGGAGTCTTCCATATTCTCGCCGAAGTTGAAGGTGGCGATGAGATGGTTTTGGCGATTCAAGTTGAAAGCGGCGACATGATTCGAGTACCGCGAGGCACGCGCCACTGGTTTGATCTTTGCGCGGACCGCCGCATCCGCGCTATCCGTCTTTTTCAGGATGTGTCCGGTTGGACACCTCATTACACCGGGAGCGGCCGGGAAAATGGTTTTAGAGAAGCCGAGAGTGATCAGTCGCGCACCGTTGGAACTGAATCCTAACTTCTCACAAGCTTATTCACGGATGATAGCGAATCTCAGCACCGAGCGAATTCGTGGCGTCTTGCTCGACATCGAAGGCACGACTACCCCCATTTCGTTTGTTCACACCACCTTATTTTCTTACGCTCGGGCCGAGTTGAAAGAATTCTTAACCGTAAACTGGAATACACCGGAGGTGGCTGCCGACTTAGCGGGACTTCACGCTGAACATGCCGCCGACGTGCGGAGGAATTTGCAGCCTCCACCGCTGGAACTAGCAACGCCGGACGGAGTTAGCTCGACTATCGCGTACGTAAACTGGTTGATGGATGTGGACCGCAAGTCCACGACACTGAAGAGTCTTCAGGGCAAAATTTGGAGAGAGGGCTATCTGAGTCGAACACTCCTGGCGGAGATGTTCAGCGATGTGGCACCGGCCCTTAGGCGCTGGCAAAAGGCGGGCTTGAGTGTCAACATCTTTTCATCGGGAAGCGTATTGGCGCAAAGACTGCTATTCGCCCACACGCAAGACGGCGACCTCACAGACACAATCGACAACTACTTTGACACTACCATTGGACCCAAAACCGAAAGCGAAAGTTACCAGCGCATCGCACAGTCTGTCCGGTTACCGGCCCAGGAAATCCTTTTCATCTCAGACGTAAGCGCCGAGCTGGCTGCGGCGAAGCTTGCGGGGATGCCGGCGCTGCTGTGCGTCAGGCCGGGCAACGCAACGACAGAAGGCGACGAGCCATTTGAGACGATACGCACTTTTGAGAATCTACTAACAGGACCCTATGAAAATTGAATTCCAATTCGCGCCATTGAAGCGAACAATGCGATCGGCCTTCGCCTCGTCAGTAATTGCGTTCGCCGGAATGGCACTCTTTGCATTCGCAGCAGCCTGGGCTAACGCTCCGTCGGCTTATGCCCAGAGCCAAACACAAGCAGGTCAACCACAAAAGTACGAGCAGGAAGGTGTGGCTGTGGAGTTCAGTGTCGACCTGCGCGAAGGTGGGAAGGGAACTGACTCTAAGCTCATGGCAGGATCAGAAACAACAGTCCGGTTCAAGATCTACGACAGCAACGCTCGCAAGGCGTTGAGCAGTCTACGCCCGGCAGCCTGGATCGATAGTCGGGATGCAGGGGCCGTGAGCAGTCCACGCGGGTGCCGGGAAAAAGTGCAGGCATTCCTGCAATCGAGCTTCACCCGGCAACCGACCGTTGACCTCAACTCCTATTTCATTCTGACACTCAACAATGAGCCAAACATCTCGGTAATCGACCCGCTTTCGGGTTTCGGGAGGACCAAACTATTTACGCTCGTACCGTTAACTAATCCCGGCGAGGATTGGGTGATGAGTACGAAATCGAAGCGACTCTTTGTGTCAATTCCTCTGAGCAGGCAGGTGGTGGTTATTGATCTCAATGGCTTTAAGGTCGTCGCAACAATCGATGCCGGTGTGAACCCATCGCGCCTGTTCCTGCAAAACGACGAAAAATATTTGTGGGTTGGAAATGACGCCGGCAATGAAGCTGAGAGCGGAGTGACAGTGATAGACACGACGACTATGAAAGTGGCGGCGCAACTGAAGACAGGTCTGGGCCATCACGAGATCGTCGTCACGCCCAACGACCGCACAGCATTCATAACTAACAAGGAAAGCGGAACAGTCTCAGTGGTAGAGGTGCGGAGTCTTACTCGGGTGAAAGATATCAAAGTGGGCCCGCTTCCCGGGTCGATTGCTTTCTCGTCGCTCAGTCAGGCCGTTTATGTTGGCAGTGAAAGCGAAGGAAGTATTTCGGCCATCGGCGTCTCGCGATTTGAGTCACTGGCCAAACTCAGCACCGCTCCCGGGCTACGCAACGTTAGTGTTTCACCCGATGGTCGTTATGGCTTTGCTCTCAGCCAGACCTCAAATGCGGCATACGTTTTTGATCTTTCGACTCATCGTTTGGCACACACGGTTCCAGTTGGACCCAAACCCGATCAAATCACCTTCACGCAGCAGTTCGCATACGTGAGGGCGGCCGGCAGCGAGTTTGTCACGATGATTAACCTTGCTGCTCTCGGCAAGGAAGCGGCCGTGACCCGGTTCCCGGCAGGACAAAAACCGCCTCAGGATTCCCGATACACGGCGCTCGCCAGCGCAATGGTGCCGGCTCCTGAACCAGGCGCTGTGTTGGTTTCAAACGCCGCCGACAAGATGATCTACTACTACACCGAAGGCATGGCTGCGCCGATGGGGAGTTTCCAGAATTACCGGCGTGAGCCGCGGGCGCTCCTCGTGCTGAACAATAGTTTGCGGGAATCCGAGCCCGGAGTTTATTCGACCAACGTGCGGCTCCCGGCGGCCGGCGAATATGATGTGGCACTTTTGCTGGACTCTCCACGCCTGATCAACTGCTTTCGGCTGACCATCGCCGAGAACCCCGACCTGCCGAAGCAGGACGGCCCTCCCATCAAAGTGGAAATGACTCCGGGCGCGAACGCCCTTCGCGTGGGCCAGCCGTTTAACGTGCGATTCAGAGTTACTGACGCCAAAACCCAGCAACCGAAACCTGATTTGAAAGATATGGGCGTGCTGGTGTTTTTGGCTCCCGGGATTTGGCAACACCGTGATTGGGCTAAGCCTCTGGGGGATGGAACTTATGAACTGACCTTTGTACCGCCTCAGCCCGGTGTATACTATGTCTTCTTCCAAAGTCCTTCACTCAACGTTACCTTTAGCCAACTGCCATCGGCGACTCTGACTGCCACGAAGGACGATAAGTGACTTTGAAACTCAGCCTTGCCACTGCGGCGGAGTAAGTTAAAACTCCGCGGCTGCGCATGGTCTGTGGATCCGGGAAATCCGAAATCGAGTACGGGAGATTAGTAATGAAGCAGCTCCGATTATTAGAATCAGTTCAGCTGAAGCGGCGACTGCCGGTTACCTTGATGGTCGTCACTGCGTTGTTGGGTGGCGCGGGTGCGTCTAACGCACAGGAACCAACAAGCAGTCCGAAGCCAACAGCTACAGCTGAGCCGTCAGGCGCGGAAAAGTATTTTACGGACGTGGTCCTTGTTAACCAGAATGGCGAAAAGATGCGCTTCTACAGCGACCTGTTGCGTGGCAAGGTGGTCATCATTAATTCCTTCTTTGCCACCTGTGCCGGCAGCTGCCTGCCATTAAATCGCAATCTGGAAAAGGTCCAGACGGCTTTGGGGGACCGCCTGGGAAAAGACGTATTCATTGTGTCCATCAGCGTGGATCCAGGTATCGATACCCCCGCAAACTTGAAGGCCTATTCCAAAAAACTTAACGCTCGGCCGGGTTGGTTCTTCTTAACCGGCAACAAGCAGGAGGTTGATTTCGCTCTCAAGAAAATTGGTCACTTTGTGGATCAGAAAGAAGCGCATCTCAATGTCTTCATCATCGGCAATGAGAGCACGGGCCTCTGGAAAAAAGCCTTCGGGCTTTCCTCGAGCGATGAATTAATCAAGGTGGTTGAAAGCGTCATTAACGACCAACCGGCGCGCGTGCAATAAGGTCAAACGCCAAGAATGTATTCCCAGAGTTTGAAGAGAAAACTGTTCTGCGCGGGCGCCGCGTGCTTGATGCTGTTTGCAGGCAAGACCGGCAGTTCATTATTGGCTCAGGAGTCTCGCTCAGCTCCCGAACGCCGTGGGCGGCAGATTTATCTTCAGGGAACCAGCCAGTCAGGCAAACCAATTCTGGCTTATCTGGGTGACGGCTCGCTCGAAGTGCCGGCAAGCACTCTGCCCTGCGCGAGTTGTCATGGCGCAACCGGCCAGGGCAAGCCCGAGGGCGGTGTCAGTCCCTCGAACATCACCTGGGAAACTCTGACCAAACCCTATGGCCAGACGCACGCCTCTGGGAGAAAACATCCGGTTTACACCAATCGTGGAATCGAATTAGCGATCACGCGCGGCCTCGATCCGGGAGGAAACAAGTTGCTCCCGGTGATGCCACGCTATTCCATGTCACGCGAAGACATGGCCGACCTGATTCTTTACCTGGGCCGCCTCGGAAAAGATAACGATCCGGGGCTGCACGAAGCGGAGATTGTTATTGGAACCCTGGTGCCTGCCAGGGGCAATTTGGCCGAGATGGGTAAGGTAATCAGGATGGTTACTGCCGGCGTATTTGCAGACATTAATGCCGCAGGCGGAATCTACAACCGGCGACTGGAGTTAAGTGTCGCTGAAACCGGCGACACGCCTGCCGCAACTCGCGCCAATCTCGAAAGCTCGCTCAAGGCCGAACCCGTGTTTGCTATGGTGAGTAACTTCATCGCTGGATCGGAAAAGGAGACACTGGCGTTTTCAAACCAGAAAGAAATACCCCTCGTTGGTCCGTTTACCCTTTATGCCTCGGGCGAGCCAACCGCGGGGTCGCGCGTGTTCTATCTGCTTTCGGGAATAAGTGAACAGGCTCGAGCGCTGGTGGAATTTGCGATCAAGACACCGGAAATGAAGGACGGCGGCGTTGCTATAGTTCATTCGCAAAACGAACTTAACACCGCAGTTGTCGAAGCAATTCAACAACAAAGCAAAGTTGCCCGATGGTCGGGCGGTGAGTCCTTTGTTTATGCCGCGGGGAGTTTCGATGCCGCTGCGATGGTTAGACAAGTAAGACAGGCAAAGCGCAATGGAGTGTTCTTGATGGGCAACTCGGCTGATGCGGTGTCGTTCATGCAGGAAGCAGACAAAGCGGCCTGGCACCCGTACATTTTTATTAGCGGCCCTCAAGTCACAGCCGAAATCTTCAAGCTCCCGGCCGGATTTGACCGGCGGGTTTTCATCTCTTTCCCCACCGCTCCTGCGGATCAGTCGGCTGAGGGCCTGAGAGAATTTCGCGCCTTCTCAGTGAAGCATGGGCTGCCAAACACAAATTTGGCTTCTCAGATTTTGGCCTACAGCGCTGCACGGATTGTGGTCGAGAGCTTGAAGAGAGCAGGGCGAGACCTAACCCGTGAGGGGTTTCTCGCGGCGCTGGAAAGTCTCTATGAACACCAAACAGGATTGATTCCTCCCATTTCCTTTGGGCCAAATCGCCGCACGGGATCGTTAGGTGCCTACATTGTTACCATCAACCTGAAAGAAAAGAAGTTTGAACCTGCAAGCGGATTTATCGATCTCGGTCGCACGAAATAGTCGGGCAACAGACAGAGAGGGCCTTAAAATGATTTGTAAAACTATTCTCACGGTCTTAATGCTTATGATGATTGGCATTGCTCCAGCGCTCCTGTCAGACGGCAGTCAATCAGCGCACGCCCAAGCACCTGTAAAAAATAAGACCACGAAGAAGGTGAGTCGTTACGCGTGCCCGATGCATCCCGAAGTGAAGTCCACTCGAAGAGGGAAGTGCCCACAGTGTGGGATGACGCTCAGGCTCGTAAAGGCCGAGCCCTCACCGACGCCCTCGCCGACCCCGTCACCGATCGCAACTCCCTCATCGGATACAGGTGGGCCATCAGCGTCGACGCCGCCGCTGCGCATTCCCGATGTCGAGGTTTACGACCAACACGGCAACCGCTTAAAGTTCAACAGTGATCTCATCAAAGACAAAACGGTTGCGATCAACTTCATCTTCACAACCTGCACTGCGATTTGTCCGTCTCTGACTGCGACATTTCGAAGAATTCAGCAGGAAATCATCGCCCAAAAGCTGTCCGTGCAGTTAATCTCCATCAGCGTCGATCCCACAACGGATACACCCGAAAGGCTGCGTGAGTTTGCCGCAAAGTTTAAGGCCGCACCAGGTTGGACGTTTGTTACCGGAGACAAAGCCGCAATTGATTCAATCCTGCAGGCGATGGGAACAGCCGTGGCGGTTAAGACCGATCACACGCCCATGATTTTGATTGGCAATGAGAAGAGGAACTATTGGACCAGGACGTATGGGCTGTCTTCACCTTCAACTCTGATCAAAGTGATTTCGGAGGCAGCAAACAAGTAGCTGGACTTAGGTGCTTTCGATCGGATTTCCAGAAGCAAGCAACAGCTTCCACGCGGAGTTAGTCCTCAAAAATTTCCCGGTGCAGACTCTTCACCAGGGTTCCAACCTGCGAAGCGTCGACCATGGTCATGAGATTGATCGGCGAGATTTGATGCCACTCAAGCCCGGCGTCAAACGACTTTAAGATCTTCGATATTCTGTCAGCGCCTACCGTCTGAATACGCAAACTCTCGCCAACACAACCGACAATTGCCCGCCGTTGAGAAACCTCCACTTCACCGAAATGCACTAAGTCTTCCACGATTGAATTTACGGGCGCATCTTCGTCGCAAGCGAGGGATAAGTGAGTAGCCGTGCGTGACACAATTTGCAGCGGAACAGCGTGCTTTCTGAGAAGCGCTTCGATCGTGCTTTGATATCCATTGTCCAAAAGATTGGAGGTCGAGCGAACGTCAATCTTTACCAGATGATTTCTGTGGGCAATTGCCTTGATGCCTTTTTCCGGCGCTTTTGTAGGGGCCGGATGCCGGGCGGCAATCAGAGTTCCGTCAGCTTCACCTAAACGCGAATTTCGAATGTAAACCGGAATCTGCTGCGCCCTCAGCGGTCCAAACATTCCCTGATGCAACACCTTGGCGCCCAGCCGGGCGATTTCCTCGGCTTCATCGTAAGAAAGGTACGGAATCGTGTGCGCTTGCGTAACCAGAGACGGATCTGCGGTGTGCACGCCATTCACGTCGGTCCAGATTTGAACCTCGCGCGCGTTGAGTGCCGAGGCAATTAGCGTGGCGGTAAAATTGGAACTGCCGCGTCCCATGGTGGTCGTACAACCCAAACTCGTTGAGCCTATGAACCCGCCCAACACCGGCAGTCGCTTCCCATTCAGCAACGGCTGCAGTTCCATGCGCGTGTGCCGAGCTGTGTCATCAATCAAGGGATGGGCCTTCGAATAGGCATCGTCAGTTTTAATACATCGTCGTGCATCGACATATGAAGCGCGCGATCCAAGTGCCTCAAGGACCAGGGTTAATAAATGGGCGGAAAGCATTTCGCCATACGAGCTAACAGCATCCTGCGTTGCAGCGTCCCCTCGTGCGGAAGCGCCAGCTTGGCCGCAGCTCTCCAGTAGGGTAGTAATCTCATTTCGCGCGCTATCGAGCATTAGTCCCATTCGCGACGCGCACGATGGGCCAAGGGTGCTCGCGATTTTCAGGTGCCGCGCAAAATGCAGCTCAAGAGATTGTGCGGCGTCGGCGACTCCAACTTTTCCTGCAAGGCCAGGCGAATTCACCAGCGCATCCGTGAAACCGCTCATTGCCGAAACCACCGCAATCGGCAGCGACGTGACTTCAGAGCGTAACAAGTGTGCCACGCGCTCAAAGCCCGCGACATCCTCAAGCGACGTCCCGCCAAATTTCATCACTGTGACTGGAGCTGACAATTTTCTCCTCGTAGAGGAAGAGGCCAGAAGATGCCACCGGCTAACAGCGAACCCGATCGTAAGAGGGTTTCGGAATAAATAACCGCAGACTAAGAACCCTAAGTGGCGTCTGAGTGGGCCTTCAAAAGTGTGACTCGCGAGGTGGACCCGGCGACGTCAAAAAGAGGGTCGCCCTCGCACCTGTTTGTTTGCAAGGATTTTTGCTTGACAGATGCAGGGTAGGAGAATTACCCTGCGCCTGTCAACAACTTCATCCAGGGCGCTTTTAGTTTCTTTCTCACGCGGCCTTAGCTCCATCGATGGCTGTAATTAGTCTTGGCCCTGGAGTCACCAGGGCAGACAGGTTTCCCCAAAAGGCTCATGCACGCCGACCATAAATCCGAAGGAGAAGTGAAAATGCTTTGTAAATCTCTGCGCATAACCTCGCGCTTCAGCGTAGTCTTGTTTTCTCTTATTTTTCTCCTGTTTAGTACGGTCGCCGCGCAAACGCCTCCGAGCCCAGCAAGCGGGAAGACGGAAGGGGAGTCCACGACTACTGCGTCAACGCCGGTTGCCGCTGCGGCAGAGTCTGACCTCGCCAAACCGGTGGCGCCGGCGGAAGCAACACCGGTTGCTGACAAACCAGCGAGCCCGCCTGCCATACCAGCTCCAGTCAGCAGTCAGACGCCCACGCCGCCGTGCAAACGGCAGATCAACGCTGACGTGGTCGCGTTACCACATCCGATCATGCTGAATCGCCTGGGTGCGTCCGTCCCTGATGGTCTTGTTTTTGCGCTGAAGTCCAACGCAGTGAAATCCGGTAATACCTTTCGCCTTCGCGATGAAAAACGGCCACGACCGATCGTTTTGCGAGCAAACGTCGGGGATTGCTTGAACATCACTCTTACCAATTCAATCCCAACGAGCAGTTTTGAAACTACGAAGGTTGCTGGAGCCAAAACGTCGACGACTGAAGTGTCGCTTCATGTTCAAGGCATGAATTGGGTGACGGGAAGTGGAGACGATGGATCATTTGTGGGCGCCAATGCTTCCAGCCTCGCGAGCGCGGCGGGTTCGCCTGCTCCGACGACGCCACAGACCCAAACCTACAGACTTTACGCCAAAGAAGAAGGCACCTTTCTGCTTTACAGCATGGGTGACACTTCTACTCAAGGGCTACAACTGCAGCGTGGGCTCTTCGGCGCGCTTAACGTTCAGCCCAGAGATGCCGAATGGTACCGCAGCCAGATCACGCGCGAAGATCTGAAGATGGCCACCAAAAAGGACGGAAGCGGCCAACCCCGAATGACTTCTTCCGGCCATCCTATCCTGGACTACAACGCCGTCTATCCGGCCGGCGCCCGATACGCCGATGGCACGCTCATTCCGGCGAATACCCCAATCCTGAAGATGCTGGACGCGAAGAATAATCTCGTCCACAGCGATTTGACTGCCATCATCACCGGGCCAAAAGCCGGACGCTTTCATGGGACCACCGGACCCGACAAACCTGAGCCCCCGTGTAATGCGGAAGGTAATCCGGCCTTAGGGCCGACAAACGGAAAGGGCGATCCGCTATTTTGCGAGAATCCCGCCTCGCCGGATCGTAAACAACCCTATCGCGAAGTCACGATCCTGTATCACGAAGTGCTCGATGCCGTTACCGCACAGGCCTTCCCGATTTTTTACGATTCAAACATGAAGACCACCTTGTCTGCGGGCAAGGATGCGTTTGCTATCAACTACGGTACGGGCGGCATCTCCGCCGAAGTTTATGCCAACCGGATTGGCGTCGGGCCAATGGGCTCGTGCGTTGATTGCAAGTTTGAAGAGTTTTTTCTGAGCGCATGGTCCGTAGGCGACCCTGCAATGCTGGTTGACCGGCCGGCCAACTTTAGTCTGAAGCAACCGCCACCGCCGTCTCCAGCCCAGCCGCCGTTGACGCCGCAGCCACCCGCGCCACCACCTTGCACCACCGCAGATTTCGAAGGTGTGCCGGCAACTTCGACGACGCCTGCGAAACCACCAAATCCAAATTGTGCAAACGCCAGGCAACCAAGTTTCAGCGGTCAACCCTACACCCTGGCTGGGCTCATCAAGGCGACCAGGGCCTACTATCCTGACGATCCGTCAAACGTCTATCACAGCTACATCAACGATCATCTGAAGTTCAGAATTCTTCACGGCGGCACCGGCGTCAGTCACGTTCATCACCAGCATGCGCATCAGTGGCTGCAATCGCCTAACAGCGATCAAGGCTCATATCTCGACAGCCAAATGATCAGCCCCGGCGCAAGTTACACGCTCGAAATGACCTATAACGGCAGCGGCAATCGCAACAAAGTCGTAGGCGACTCGATTTTCCATTGCCACTTCTATCCACACTTCGCATCAGGCATGTGGGCCATGTGGCGCACTCACGATGTGTTTGAGGGCGGGACGGAACTCAAGGGCGGGATACCGCTTCCGGACGCGCGAGCGCTTCCTGATGGTGAAATCCAGGCCGGCACGCCGATCCCGGCGCTCGTGCCGATGCCCACAATTCCAATGGCTCCGTTACCGTCCGCCGTGTTCATCGATAAGGGACAGGTTGTTTACGGTACACCAGCCAGTCCTGATCCCGATGGAAAGAACGTCACCGAGAATCCTGGATTTCCGTTTTTCATACCTGGTGTCGCCGGCGCGCGCGCCCCGCATCCGCCGCTCGACTTTGCGCCTGATACCGTCAACGGCGGTCTGATGGACGGCGGCTTGCCGCGCCACGTCATTACAGGCGGGACAGTTTCCTACGAGAAGCACACGAAATTTGATTGGAGTAAGGACCTGGAGAAAGTTGACGCAATCGAGCTTCCTGAGGACGGCACACGGGTGGAGAAAGTCGCGATGCAATTCTTCAGCAGAAGGTGCCAGCCCAGCTTCTTCCCGGATGGCTCCGCCGGCAGTTGTCCCTCGTCTAACAGCACTCCGCCGCAAAGCACACTAAACACGCCACCCACAGGTTTCGTACTAAACGGCTTGCCGCTCGGCCCGCAGTCCGGCGCTCCTTTTGCCGATCCGGCTGTGGACGACAACGGGAATCCAATTAACTACAACCCGGTTACCAAAGTTCAGGACAAGCGCATCTACAAGGCGGCGGCCATTCAGATGAATGTGACGCTAAACAAACCGGCGCTGGGATGGCACTACCCGCAACAACGCATGCTCACTCTGTGGGAAGATGCCAACCCAACTCTTTCAAACATCCGTAAACCGGAGCCACTGTTCTTCCGCGGCAACTCCGGTGACATCATCGAATACTGGCACACTAATCTGGTGCCAAACTATTACCTGGTAGACGACTTCCAGGTGCGCACACCGACCGACATCCTGGGCCAGCATATTCATCTGGTAAAGTTCGACGTCACCTCGTCTGATGGTGCCGGCAATGGCTTCAACTACGAAGATGGCACCTTCAGTCCGCAGGAGGTGCAGGAAACGATCAAAGCGATCAACCACAGCGCGAGTAACGGATTCGTAAATAATCCTAATAACCCTCTGAAACCCAAAATGCCGCCGGCGCAGATTTTCGATTGTGCGACCAACCCTGGCGATCCCCGTTGTCAGGAATGCAAAGACGACTGGACCCCAACGTTCCGGCCGCAATGCAAGAGCTGGATGGGTGCGCAGACCACCATTCAACGCTGGTATCTGGATCCGTTAGTAGATAACTCCGGAGTCGATCGCACCCTGCGCACAGTTTTCACGCACGACCATTTCGGTCCGTCAACACATCAACAGGCCGGACTGTATGCTGGTCTGCTGGTTGAGCCGATGGGTTCAACCTGGCGAAATTCAGAAACGGGCGCCGTGATGGGCAGACCAACCAGTCAACCACCGGTGCGTGCTGACGGAGGTCCGACAAGCTGGAAGGCGGATATCCTGACCAAGAATTTGGATGGCGCCGACCTTAGCTATCGAGAGTTTGCTCTGGAGTTTCAGGATTTTCAGCTTGCTTACATAAGCAAGAAATTGCCGAACAAAGCCGCACCGTTATATCCAAACTCCAACTCCGTTCCAAACCCTGACCCAAGCAAAGGCTATATCAATCACGCTTACGCGATTGGCGCGCCTTCCACTCCGACGCTGGTCAGCACCGGCACGGTGGGTACGCAAACGGTCAACTACTTCAACGAACCGATTCCATTCCGCGTTGGCTCGGGTGACCTGTCCGAGGCTTACAATTCTTCAATCCTCCAGCCCGGCTCGCTGGTAGGCATGGAGGGCGATCCAATCACGCCGCAGCTACGCGCATATCAGGGCGACAATGTTCAGATTCGAACACTCGTAGGCGCACACATGTTTGCGCATCAATTTAACCTTCACGGACCAACCTGGTTTGCGGAACCGTCATGGAACAATTCAGGTTATCGCAGCGCCCAGGCGATGGGCCTCTCGGAGCACTTTGAGTTACTTTTCCAGGTGCCATCTTCTTCAGCGCCTTATCCTGCGGCCGGTGGCGCTCGTAAGTGTCCGGACAAGATGTCTGACGGAAATTGTGCCGACTATCTCTACAGTCCGAGTCTCGACGTCTATGGCATCGCGAATGGAATGTGGGGGCTGTTTCGCGCTTACGATTCCAACAAGCCGGCTAAACAGTTGCAGCCGCTTCCTAACAACCCGATTGGGCCCCGCACAAACGTCGAGTATTCGACCTGTCCGGCTGGCGCCTCGAAGCGCACTTTCAACATAACTGCAGTCACCGCCCAAAAGGCGTTGGCCCTGCGCAGTCCCATCCCTGCGTCGACTAAAGGCCAAATCGTTTTCAATGATCGTGGCGATCCAAAGAAAGTACTCAGTGCGCCGCTGGGAATCATGTACGTCAGGACTGAGGATCTGGATGCGCAGGGCAGACTAAACGCCGGCGTCCCCATTGAGCCGCTAATTTTGCGAGCGAACGCGGGCGACTGCATTGAAGTGCAACTCACTAACGCGCTCGATCCGTATTCGGACGTCTTCAAGACGCCGTTAAATTATCAATCGCCGTTGACTGCCATGGTTCCCGCAGTCTTGCCTTCCAAGTCAGTCGGAATGCATCCGCAGTTGCTTTCCTATGACGCAATGACCAGTACCGGACTCAATGTTGGTTACAACTCCAAGGGGACGGCAAGTCAGGTAGCCAGATACAAAGAAACCAAAACGTACCAGTGGTACGCCGGTAAGGTTGAGCGCGGTGCAAATGGTGCGCTGAGCTATACTCCTGTCGAGTTTGGCACACTCAATCTTTTCCCGTCTGATCCGTTGTTCCAGCATTTTAACGGCCTGTTTGGCGCAATGGTTGTCGAGCCCGCGGGTGCAACCTGGAAGTGTGGCGAGAAGGGAAGCCTCGCAGATTGTGATCCCTCCGGTGGAACGCCCCCGTCCAGCCGCGCCTCGGCAACCATTACGTCAGCAGATGGCCGAGCCAGTTTTCGCGAATTTGTCGCCATGATCAGCGATGACATCAAGATCTCTCCATCGCTCGACAAAGCAAACAAACCCATCAATCCACTAAACAGCAGCGCGGTAAACTATCGGACCGAACCAAGGTCTTTCCGCTACGCTAACTTTGCGACGCAGAATTTCTCGTGCATGACTTCAAACTACCTGCAGGCTATAGGCGATCCGGAAACGCCAATTTTTACGGCGGACCCCGGCGATCAGGTTCGCTTCCGCATGGCCCACCCGATGGGCCTGGGCACTTCTCAGGTGTTCACAATTCACGGTCATGTCTGGCAACGAAATCCCTACGCCAATAGATCGAGGGAGATCGGAAATAACAGCTTGTCGCAATGGCTCGGCTCTCGCGACAATCACGGTTCATCCGATCATTTCGATCTGACCATCGACGGAGCCGGAGGCGAGGCGCGAAGGGAGGGAGACTATCTCTACACGGCTTATCTTCCCGGTCAGGCTCAGCTTGGGGCATGGGGTCTCTTCAGGGTTAGCAAACCAACCCCTTCCGGACCAACAGCCCCCTGCACGACGCCGTTACCACCGGCAGCTACGCCTTATGTCATTCCGAGACAAGAGGACAAGGAGATACTGATCAGGCAGCCATCGAATCTCGACCAAGGTACGAGGAGACCATAGGAATTCGCTGGCGGCGTGCAGCGATTGGGCCGCGCAGTAGCCTGACTCTGAACGCCGCAAAAGTTTAGCTGTAATCTCATCCACGATACTCACGAGGTGACTTCGGGGTTAACAAAAGACTGACCGGGTTTCAAATTGAAGGAGAACGCATATGCCCGCAATAACTAAAGGGACCCCAAAGGGTGGCAAAGGGACAAAAGGTGGTAAGGGTGGCGGGGGCAAAGGAAAAGGGAAGGACGGGAAGTGGGGCGGCTATGGTCCACAGGATGTTGTCACTGTTGCCCTGACCCGTTATGTTGCCGAGCAATTGGCAAACGCCCTCGTGATCGCCCTCGGCGCTAACCCAGACGGCAAGAAGAAGAAAAAGAAAAAGGGCGGTAAGAAGAAAAAAGGCGGCGGCAAGCCCTATCCGGTTAAGCCCGGCGGCAAGAAGCCAACCGGTGGCGGCAAACCCACCGGCGGCGGCAAAAAGCAGACCGGCGGCGGTAAGCCAACGGGCGGTGGGAAACCCAAACCGCAGACCGGCGGCGGCCGGCCCATCGGTGGTAAGAAGCAGACTGGGGGCAGCAAACCCAAGGCAAGATAAGGGCGCTGCTACTGACGGTCTAAATCCTGGACGGGCGCTGAAGCCCGGGCGGCGTCGCGAGATTGGCGACATCGCGCTCGGCTTCAGCGCTTATCAATCTTCCCTGCATATCCCCGATTTGTTTTCGAAGTTTCGCCAATCATTCTTGATGTGGGAATAATGAGAAATCCCCGAAGGGCTCCGCGCGTTTCTCCATCCACCCGCTTGCTCAGCATTGTTCGGGAGGAACGTGGTAACGCGCGTCAAGGCCTTCCTCTCGTCGAGCGGTTTCTCAAACAATCTGATTACTCGCAAAAGTTTTGCTCGCACCTGCTGAAGATTGCGCGGGGTCGGGCCGGCGCGCGCTGGGAAACGAGACGCCTGGCTATTCTCATGCTTGAGCATCAGACACTTAAGCTGCAAGCAAACAACCTCGAAGAGTTTGACTTTCTCCTCTGCGAGTTGAATCTCAAACAACCAGGACAAGACAATCCGATCAGGAGCTCGGTGTTGCGTGAGGGATTTACCACAACGGAATTCCCCCGCTTTATCGTTGAGCTCCAAAACAAACTACGTCGATTAGACCGCGTGCATTGCCGGCTGCGTGGGCCGCGCACCTCACAGCGCGCTTTAAAGGAATTCATCAGTGTTTCCCGAAGTGAATGCAAACTTGCATTGGCGCGTTATTTGTTTACGCCTGACGAAGTAGTCGCAGAGATGCTTCGACATGTCCGTATCACTGACGGAGTCAGAGACGTAGACACTTCTGAGCCGCGACACGTTAAGACCGAGATAAGGGCCACTCTCGATCAGCTGCCTGAGTTTGAGGCTCGAGTGTTGAGGCGACTTTGCGAAAGCGGGGAAATCTATTGGGTTTCGGATAACACCAGTTCCGAGATCAACTCCCTCGTGGAGTATCCGATAACCACGGTGGTGCTGGTGTTGAAACTGCCCGGGAGCGACGTCGAGTTTGAAATTAAGCGCGCGGGGCGCCGCGGCGAACATGCGCTGAATGTTGTTTACGCTCGAAAGGGCTACACGGTCCCACCATCGCACCGGCTCGACGGCGGCAGCATGCAGTGGCTTTTGCGCTACGAGGCCAACCACGGCTCAAAGCTTGGCGCAATCTATCGTCTGGTCCATCAATCTGAAGCACCGATTGGAAATTACATTTCGAGGTCAACTGTCTACTCCGTGCCCGCTGGCGAGCACAAGGCGCAAACCCTCCGTTATTTCACCGAGCCGCGGATCTTCGGGGAAGGGTTTCGCGGCATGCGAAGGGCGATGGGCGAATGTATCGCCGCGTTTAAGAAGGAAGGCAATGCAAACATACGGGCAATGCCCGGCGAACTCGGCATCACCGCCCAATTCATTGCGCAGGCTGCCCCGGCCCAGGCAATCATCACCGGCACCAGTTCTTTCCGCCTCGACAAACTCGCTCGCTACCTTTCTGCCGAAGGACCTGAATATTATTTCACCGAATGTCACAAGCCAACGTACTCGAAGCATGAGGCCAGAGTGTTTGCAGACACGATTATTGAGGAGGTTCTCGGAGTTTTCCAGCCGCCACAAGCAGCTTATCAAAGTCACGAGCAATATCTGTCCGCGGTCTTTGGGCTGCCCGGGAATCGGGAGCGTGCCGACCAGGTCTATTTGAATCTGATTGGCCAGATTGCAAAGTTTTGGGGCACGCTTTTGGGCGTAAGAGGATATTCAAGAGGGGAGTCGTTTGTCGCGAGAAATGTTGGTTTGAAAAGCGTCTGGAAAGACGGACAATGGCAGGTAGGAGTTGTGTTCATGGACCATGATGCGCTGGTTATTCCAAATTCGCGCAGTGGGAGGTTCTTTGCCCATGGAGATCTTCCGAATATGACGCTTGATGAGCGTTACATTTGGGCAAGGTTAACGCCGGAGCGCTTCGCCGCCAGCGAGGTAGGTTGTCTTCAATCCATCTATCGCGTAGATAAGAAACTCGATGAAGCAGGCCAGGCTGTCGCGCAGGCTGAACTGAAAAACGCTTACCGGAAAACTCATCAGCAGATGATGACGAACCCGGAGTTACAAAGTTTATTCAGCAAGGGTGTGGTTGAGCGGCTGCGGGACTGGGATACGCTGGTCAGCGGGTATTTGCAAATGAATGGAGACAAGGTTGCAGCCGCAAGGTGGAAGAAACGAATGAAACGGATGCTTGCAAGTAACGGTTACAAGAACGACATGCTTGACGCCTACCTCCAGGTAATTGAAAAGAACAGGCCATTCCTGACCCGACAAGCTTTTCTTTTTGAGTCGGATAACGAAGAGCCTGCTAATCTGAGTGGTAACTAACCGGGCGAGTCTCTTATCGTGACCAAACTATCAATAACCCAGCTTGAGCAATACGAACGCGATGGGATCGTATTTCCGATCAAGATTTTCGCCGATGACGAGGTTGCATTTTTCAGAAACGGTCTCGAATCCGTAGCCAGAGAATGCGGTGAAGGCTCGCTCAAAAGGTTCGACAGTCTTCATTTGTTTTTCGACTGGGCCTACCGTCTCGTAACCAGCAGAAACCTCCTTGACGCAGTCGAGCATTTGCTGGGGCCTGATATTCTGGTGGATGGAACTCTCGTGTTCTATAAACCTCCACACGATTCGAGTTATGTTTCCTGGCATCAGGACAGCGTCTATTCCGGTTGGAATCTTACTCCATCAACTTCGGCCTGGATTGCGCTTACTCCGAGCCATGCCGCCAACGGTTGCATGCGTGTGATCCCGGGATCGCACAAGCAGGGGCTGCTGGGCCACGCCAACGTACCCGATGGCCCAAACCTTCTGCGACGGGGCGAACAGGTAGCAGAAGGCGTCGATGAGTCAGTCGCTGTTGACGTAGTGCTAAGGCCCGGTGAGATGTCGTTTCATCACAGCACAATAATTCATGGTTCGAATCCAAACACGTCCGCTGAACCAAGGGTGGGATTTATTGTCCGCTTCGTAACCAAGGAGTTTACCAATCGTGACAGGGCTTTGTTGAGAGTGCGCGGCAATGGTGATTGCAGTCATCTGAGTTTGGCAGGACCGCCGGCGCAGTTGGATAACCATACCGCGTTTTTGGCGTGGCGAAAGCACACGAGCAACGTATGAGCCATCCGGCACACATCGATAAAGTTGAGAATCCGCAACCCCATGCGGCGGTAGCTACCGCCGGCCGAATTGAAGTTTCTGCCGAGCAGGCCGCAAGGCTTCTCGCTGCTGCCGAAAGCCTGCCGTTGTATGACAATGAAGAGTTTTATTCGACCGAGTTGCAAAAGGCCGTTCTCGATCACATTCGCTTCGCTTGCGTTGACGAGTTTGACGGCCTGATCAACTCGATAAGAAATCAGATTGCCGAGTGGCCCTATTGGGTGCTGATTAGCGGACTAAGCTTCGACCGGGGTAATCGTCTTTTCGTGGCTATCAATCGCGCGTTTGGTGAATTGGTGGCGCCGCCATTCGAGAAGCCACGAGTTCAACTGGTCCACTATATCCAACCCGCCACCGACCTGCGATCATCGCGGGGAGGGCGCGAAAGCGAGCGCCTGCATACCGACACTGCCGACTGGAAAACGCCGGTGGAATTGATCTCCATGGTCTGCGTGCGCCCTGACCGCAGCGGGGGAGGCCGCTCCCGAATCCTGGATATCGATACTATTAGGAATGACGTCCGCAAACGAATGGGAGAGGAATCGCTTAGACTGCTGGAGACGCAACCCGTTCCGTGGCAAGTGGCTTCATATTGTGGCGGCGGAATTGACTGGCGGCCCGTGCTGACCAATTCAAGTATTTGCTGGCGCCGGTACACAATCGACTTCAGCTTATTGTCGAACGAAATGATCGCCTTGCTCGAGGCTTTTGAAGAGATCATTACAACCGCACCGCGGACCGCTAGTTTTCTGATGATCGAGGACGAGATGCTGTTTTCTGATAACACACGAACGATTCATTCGCGCACCCCGATATCGGCCGATGAAAAATCTGACCGGTTGATGATTCGCAGTTGGATCCGGACTTCGTAAACGCACAAAAAACATGCAATTCGCTCAACTATGTGACCAGATTCAGCCGCCTTCTTTTGCAGGTGATCTATTAGACATTCGCGCATTCCCCGGGAACTGGATTAACTCAAACCCGGACACGAATGGGATCGCACGTCTGAGCGTGACCGAAGATCAAGGGAAACTTTTATTGCAGGTTTTGGCCATTGGGCCGGACGGGTTGGTCGACTGGGGAATGGCCCCACTCAGTATCTTCGCGGCTGGTCCTGCGTCGCAAACCGGCGCGGGTTTTACCTGCGTCTTCGATTTTGGTTTCGCTGAAACGCGGCTTCAGGGAATGATCATGAAGGGCCTACTCGTGCTCGCTCAGTTTCATCGTTTCAAAGATGAGAGTGGCCGCACCGGGTATTTCGTGCGCGAGTATTTTGCGCTCGAGCATGGCAAGTTCTAATTCAACGCGTGTGATTTCGTGGACGGTGATATGACTACCACTCTTACCTTCAAACAGAGCAGCGACCTTAATCCCGCTTTGGAGTCGTCTGCGAAAGGCGAGCTGACCGGCGCAAAACTCCTCGGGCGTTGGCTTAACACGAATCGCGAAACACGCGGAATTGCCGAGTGTGTCATCACCGCAGAAGGCGAAGGCTTCAAAGTCCAAATCCTTGGCGTGGGCGATCCAGGTCTCATCGAATGGCCGGTAATTCAGGCGACAACCATGGCCAACCTCGAAGAAGAAGCTGGGCAAAGAACTGTTGCGCTCGCCGCAGACGTCGACTTCGACTTCATGAGGATTGAGACTCACATCCGAATCAATAAGGGTGTGCTCGTGATCGTGCTCTTCTGCACGTTCACAGACGGTAGCGGCAGATCAAACTATCTCAATCGAGAGTTCTTTTCACGTCGCGATTGATCGAGCGAGGGCATCCAGGGGACGGGTTAGTGAACAGGATTGACTTCAGCATCGCCATACAGCACACGCCCCATTGTCCGGAACGACGGCGATGGTTGAAGTCGATTCTGAAACGCTTGCGAGCTGAGAGACCAAAGATCGCGATTGAAGTGGTCGAGGACAGGACTCGCGATGGTTGCTGGCCGACTTATCTGCGTTGCCTCGAGGCGGCTACCGGCGCTTCGCATCATTTGGTTTTGCAGGATGACATTACATTCTGCAAAGGCTTCGTCGGCGCGGTAGCAGAAGTCATCCGGGCGCGCCCCAGACAGGTGATCTCTCTTTTTACCAATTCGCCCGCCGTCTATAAGGCGCGGAGGCGGAGCGAAACCTGGATACAGGATTCTGCCGCGGCGGGGCTGGCTGTTATATGGCCCAGGAAATCTATAACCGACTTTATCGAATGGCAGGAGGCCCATATTGCGACCACGCTCCCCTGGGACGACCTACGCGTGTCGATGTGGTCCATCAAGAAGTCGAAACCCATTTTTGCGACAGTGCCCTCGCTTACGCAGCACCTGGGTTTTAACACCTCGTTGTTGGGACTCAATTCTCGATCGAAGGTAGCCACCTGGTATGTGGGCGACAAACGATCTGGTCTGGGTATCGACTGGTCGCAGGGACTGCGAGCTCCGGCAAGAGATCGCACTCAAATTCAGTTTGAAGCGTGGCGCTACTATCGAACGGAAGTAACCCCGCAGGCTCATGAAGGACTATAAGCAACTCTTCGACGCTTTCGTTTGTGGCGGCTCGCAGCATGTGAGCATGCTGCGAGTTCTGCTGAAAACACTTCAACCGTTTGCGAAGGTGCACCTCGCTTCGTCCTTTTTGTCGGACGCCGACCTTGACAGTCTGCGAGGCCTTTATGATGTGTTGCACACACCGCGTCACAGCACGGATGGCTATCACAACTTCGAGCTGTTTTCGATCAGAGACATTAACCGGCTCGCCACCGCTCCATATTTCGTCAAACTCGATGCTGACATTCATCTCGAGCCTGATTGGATTGACTACGTGGAGGAAAATATCGCGACCTATCCTGATGCCGTGCTCTTCGGGCCACGAAAAGGTAACGTTGGGATTAGCTTTGAAATTTCCGGCGCGCCGGTCCGCCAGCTGCTGAAACGGGACATTTCAGTCAGCGATGGGCAAAAAGTGATTGGCGGTTTCTATGTGGGAAAAACTTCCTTCTTCAAACGCCACCTAAGATTCATGGACCTGGTGCATGAATTCATGTGGTGCTACGAGAATGGAGTGCGCGCGCGGCCGACGCCTTTTCCTGATTATTGGGTGAGTGAAAACGGCGAGCCGATATCATTGGCAGGAGCGAGTGGGAATTTTCGAGGAAATGAAGACACGCTGCGCAGCCTGGTGGTTCACGCAGTCGGGGCGGGCAATCACCTGCACGTATTTGACAGCAAGGGCCGAGTGCGAATAGATCGGCCGAATACGATGCTTCCTTAAAGTGGGAGCTGTCCTTACTCGCGGTTGCTTAGTTTTCAGAGATCATGCGGCGTTGAACAAGAAAACGTCGTTCACGTTATGAGCCATAAATTAGACAACCTCTACGCGGGGCTACCGGTATTCGTCATCTCAACGGGGACGAGTCTCCGTGGGTTTGACTTCAACCGCTTAAACGGGAGGCTCACCATCGGGATCAATCGTGTGATCGAGTATTACCATCCATCGATCATGCACTTCGTCGACTACACCGCTCACCTGACTCATGCGCGGGCACTCGGCAACTATAACGGCATGATAATCGCCGGCCCCGGCGCAGCGCCCAGTAGTACCCATGACAATATTTTCTTTGTCTCCCGCAACATTGACACGTTTGAGCTAAGCGGAGACATGGTGGAAACATCGAAGTACGTCGGCAGGTCATTTAGTGAGGGATTGTTTGGCGGAGGCGGAGGCTGTACTGCGTTACACACCGCGATACTTCTGGGTTGCGATCCAATTTACCTTCTCGGCTACGACTACTATGAGGACAACGGCTGCCACTTCGACGAGTTTGATGAGTCGCGCAATAACAAAGACCTCTATAACGTTTCGATTAAGGGCGTAAAGCACCTCGGCCGCCAGGATTGGATCCCCCGGATTTACAACTGCAATCCGCGTTCGAGGTTGAGCTGCTTTCCTTATGCCGACATAGAAGCCACCCTGAATGCTCAGGCAATCGCCGTCTAGTCCTGAGCGGGAGCAAACAATTGGACTTCGTCCCACTAAAACCTGAGCAGCAGCAAGCCTTCGAAGAGAAAGGCTATCTGGTGGTCAGGGAGGCGCTGAAGAAAGAAATGGTGGGACGCCTGCTAGAGGAAGGTGACCGCCTGGCCCAGGCATTTCTCGCCAAGCCGCTGGTCGACAACCGGCCCGAATACAATCATCTCGATCTTCGTCCCGGCTTGCTCAAAGAGAAAGCATTGGCGGACCTCGTCGCAAATCCGACGACGGTACCGCTCGTGGTCCAATTGCTAAGTCCTAATATCCATCTTCACTCAACGTCTCTGATTTATAAACGGCCAACGCCCGAGGCGCCTACTTTTCGGCGCGGCTGGCATCGCGATATTCGTATCCCGCGCGACCTGGGTCATCAGTCGCTGCCGCGCGTCGGCATTAAGATTTGTTACTGCCTGACTGACTTTCCGGAGCCAAACTCAGGCATGACTGTTTTGGCGCCCGGCACTCACCTGCGGAAGGAACCTTTGAAGCTGCGAAAGGGGGACGTGGATCCTGAGGGCGTGGAAGTAGCTGATTTGAAACTGAAGGCGGGTGATGCGTTCCTTTTTGAGAACCGAATTTTCCACACGGCAGCTCCTAACCTAAGCAACCGAGTTTCGAAAGTGTTGATGTATGGCTACGCCTACAGGTGGATGAAACCTGAAATTTATCTCGAGCCGCCGGCAAAACGTGACGGCGATTCGATTGCCTGGCAGTTGTTGGGAGGCTACCGCGACATCGATACACCACCGTGGGCACTGCAGAGATGGGCCAAGCGAAATGGAGTAGTACCGCCGGAGGTGCCCTGGACCGTGGAGATTTGACCGTGGAGATTTGATGCAAACCCTTGCAGTTAACAATGAGCTGAAGTTCCACTGGATGCTTCCGAAAGGGGGAGAGGTGGCTGTTGGCTCGCGCCAAACGCCTGCAGAAGCTGCGCGCTATCGCATCAATTCCACTAACACGACCTCGCCAGCCCCACACCCGGACATGAATGGTTGGGTCCACTTTGCTAAGCATGCGGAGGAAGCGGGGGTCGATTCGGTGCTCATCTCGTTCAGTCGTTACGAGCCTGACCCCCTCGTCGTCACCTGCGCGCTGGGCCAGGCCACCAGTAAATTAAAGTTTATTGCTGCCTACCGGTCAGGGCTGATGCAGCCAACGATCTTTGTGCAGCAGGTCAACACAGTCTCCGCCTTAGTGCAGGGACGCGTCGCACTAAATCTCGTGGTGGGCAGCTCGACGGTTGAACAACACGGCTATGGCGACTACCTCGCTCACGATGAGCGCTACAGCCGGGCCGACGAATTCCTCGCGGTGTGTCACGCATTCTGGCGGAGGAATGGAGAGGTTAATTTCGAGGGCGATTATTACCGGCTTGAAAACGGAAAGCTCCTAACCCCATTTGTCGCCCCGAATCGAATCTCTCCCCGAATTTACGTTTCGGGTCACTCGGAACGGTCCGAACGGCTCGCATGCAATCAGGGTACGTGTTGGTTGCGCGTAATCGACACACCAGAAAAGCTGCGGCCAATAGTAGAACGAGTGCGTGCTCGCGGCATCGGCGTTTGTTTGAGACTTGGATTGGTTTGCCGACCTACCCACGAGGAAGCAGTCAAAGTCGTGCAGGATCTGCTGCCGTCGGACAAGGGTGAAAATACGACAGCGTTGAAGGATGATTCTCAGATGTACCGGGAGGGCAGCACCCTCTCAAATGACAAGCTCTGGTTGAGTCGCTCGCTGTGGGTAGGCTTCGTAAAACAGTATGGGCCGGTATGGACCACGTTACTAGGTTCACCCCAGGAGATTGCCGACGCTCTCATTGCATACAAACAGATCGGGGTCGACGAGTTCATCATTTCAGGCTGGCCCGAAATCGACGAAATGGATCGTTTTGGGCGCGAGGTCCTCCCGCTTGTGAGGGCGGCTGAACGGAACCTTCCGCTCGGCCAGTTTGGAAAAAACGCGGAGATGAACGCGCAGGAATCGAGGTCGTAGCAATCTACAACATGGAAAAGAGGAAGCCGTGAGCACACAAGCACCCAGAGCATTTAATCGTGAGATGTACCACGACCACCCGGAAAATGTTTTTTATGGAACTGACGACGGCGCTCAGGACGGATCGTTTAGCGAGTTTGCCGAGTTTCGCAATCACTACGATGGCGTGGAGCCATGGCGTAGGGAGAACATTCATCTGATCAGCGTGGTGGGCGGTCTGTACGGTCTCAATCTCATTCCGCTCTGGCGTCCGAAACAAATCACAATCTTCGATATTAACCCCACAGCCGTTACTTACTTCCGCATGGTCCGCCGTGCGTTCACCGCCAGCAGCAGTGCCGCGGATCTACTGAAACGGCTCACCACCGGCAACTATCCAGCGGAAACCGAGCAGGAAGAATTCGTCCGTGAAAATATTTGTCTGAAGCAGCGCGGCGAGCTTCCCCGCGAACGCGGTTCGACGAAGCGGCCCTACGAGCAGAGCTGGCAATATGCTCTGGAGAATTTTGATCTAACCAAACAGATTTTGAGCGAGGTGCCTCTGGACATTCGCACCGAACCAATGGAAAGCGGAAGCTTTCGTTCCTGGATTCGCGACCAGAATAATCTCTGGATCTACTGTTCCAACATCACCGAGTTTCATTATTTTGATCTGGATTTTGCCGATCCTTCAAACGTTGTGTTGCTGCAAATCATCTTTCCCGGCAACCCGCAGTTGCTTGATCTGGCGCCTATCAGCGGTGGGCCTGTGAAAGTCAACTTCGAGATTCCGCTGCGAGCTGAGGTAGTAAGTCAATTTTAAAAGTAGCGGGCGTCCAGCCCGTGAATCACGCGCAAGATGCGCGTGCCACAGTTAATTAAAAGGGCTCCTTAATCCTTTATGCCAAACAAAATCAAGATTACGACAAACGCTGCGCCGCCTTCGATCGGCACTCATTCGCAGGCAGTGCGGACTGGTGACCTGGTTTTCCTGACGGGGCAGACTGGCCGTGATCCCGAAACTGGCAAACTCGAAGAGGGATTGGATGCACAGACGCGACGGATGCTGTCGAATGTTGACGCAGTGCTTAACGCAGCGGGATGTTCCAACGCAGATATCGTGAAGGTGGTGCTCCTGCTGGCGGACATCAAAGACTTCAAGGCTGTCGATCAAATTTACGCTGCCTGGCTGCCTGGACTGGGCGTTACCGCTTTGCCGGCGCGCACAGCGTTTGCCGCCGCGTCGCTGCCCGCAGGAGCTCTCGTCCTGCTCGATGTGGTGGCCGCGTTTCCGTCTGAGTGAAGGGAACTACGCCGCAGCCCTTCGTCACAAATACCTTTTTTTAAGTTGTTCGTAAATCGAGTCTTCCGCATATCGAGCGTTCTTGTTCTTGTCAGCCTCTCGCCACTTTTCATTCCAGAGATGAATCGCATGACTATTCGAATGCAGCAGTCCTTCTGAGTCTGGCTCCAGGATCTTTTGCCATTCGAAGAACCCCAGCGGACAGAAGACCTGATACGGTTGGCGGTATCTCTCGAGTGAAAATTTACGAACCGCTTCGGCCATCAGCCTTGGTCCGGTCTCGCCCCACACCAGTTTTCCCGGGTCCTTCATCTGACACACTTCCCAGGCGTAGGCCATTGCATCGCAGCCGGCCGGGGCCTTAACCGCGCCGCAGTTGACCACCTCCGCTCCCTTGCTGATTTCACTGGAGAAGACAAACTCTTCCGGGAAATCAAACGGCTTGAGACAAACGGTGTCTGTGTCAGCCCACCAGCCGCCCTGCTCGAGTAGCAGTTTGTAACGAAAGAAGTTCGAAAACCCGGCGTAACTGGGACGGCCCGTGTACTGGAAGATGTCTGAAGAGGGAAGGACCGAATTTGCGTCCTTCACTTCAGTTCCGCGGGGAATGTTTTTCACGTCGTCGTAAACATACAGGTGGTAGTCATGACCGTTTGCCAGGAACGAGGCGATGGACAATTGCTCCATGACGGAAAGCTCTGGCCCAATCCACAGACCCTGGATCCGTTTGTTTGCTTTGTTTGCCGGGGGTAGACCAGTCTCTTTAGTTTCCATTCTTCGCAATCTCTTTTTCGTATTCGACAACATAGTCCGCCGCCATTCGGAGGTAGTGAAACTCCTTCAGCGCTTTCTCGCGACAGTGGGCGGGTGAAATATTGTCGACCGCGTTTATCGCGTTCACATAGTCATCATCATTGCTGCAGACAAAACCCACCTCACTCGAGACCAACTCAGGACAGGCGCCGCGGTCGCTACAGATCACCGGGGTTCCGGACATCCAGGCTTCCACCATGCCAAGTCCGAATGCTTCATTGACCTTCGTGGGAAACAGAAATCCTTTAGCGCCGGCCAACCACTCAGCTTTCTCCCTGCCCCGGACATCGCCTACATACCTGGCCTTCACTCTCCTGCACATCTGTTCAACGCCACGAATAATCTCGTAGTCCCTGGCCGTGCCCGCAACCACTAATTCAAAGCCGATGCGTTCAGACAATGCGAGAGCGGTTTCCAGTCCTTTCTCCATTCCCCAATCCATTGCCGACATGAACAGGAAATAGTCCTGTTTCGACTCTGAATAAAGATACTCGTCCGGATCAATTCCGTTCAGAACAAAACGCTCCCGGCCATGCAAACGCGCCAGGGTTTGGGAAACAAAGATCCAGTTATCGGTTGTCGGACTGCGCTGTTTGCCGCGGGCCTCCAGATCCAGGTGGCAGGTAGTAACCCACGGTCTGCGGCAGTCTTGATGCGGCGGAATCAAATCTTCATCGTGGTAGGCGACCGTGTGCAGAATGTCTGCGTCAGGAACTGGCTCAGAAACCAAAGTAACGCCGGCGGGTAAGGGTCGATCAGCACCTTCGCGCAGGAGATAAAAAACGTCATGTCCGAGTTCGGCTAATCCCCGCGCCAGCAGGTCGTGAACAAGATAGGCCGAGCCCGATGGGTAGAGCTTTGGGTGCAACCCACTTCCAACTTCTTCAAAGGCCGGGTATCGATGGTCAGATGAGAGCAATAGACGCATTTGTTCGACTACTCCTTTTCGGCGAGTCCATCTACGGAGGCTAGCCATCCGCCTTGCGGGAGCGGATGCGCGTCTATGTGATGCATGCCCAGAGCATTCCAACCGCGTTCGCTGGGTTGTAGGATCGGGCTGCCTGGATGTTCCTTCTCTGCATAGTTGGTTGCGGTCAGCTCAAGAATTCCAAAAGCCTTCACGCTATTTCCGTATCGGATCTTGCAATCCTGCGCGAAGCGCGTGACGCCAGAGCTGGAAACGAGTACGCGACCCGCTGGGCGGGCCATCCCTTTATCACCCTCGACAATCGGACTCGCCGGATGCTCTCTCCACGGACCCATCAAGTCGTCTGCAAAATACAATCGGAGCGTGTCGTGTTCATAAGGAGACGGGCAAGCAAACATCCACCATCGATCCTCAAATCGAAATATGGAAGGATCGGCACAACGAACATCGAGTATTGGGCCAACCAGCGACCACTTCAGGGGAAACGTCTCGGCTCTGTATAACCTGACCTCACCCGGCTCAAGAGTCTCCGGGATCATGTAGTAGTCGTTCTGCCACTCGAAAACGCACGGATAAGAAAGATGAAAGTCCTCGGCAACCACGATTTGCTGGTAAGTCCAACTTAGACCATCAGAGCTGACGGCGAGGCCAATCTCTCCCTTCCCGGTTTTCCGATTCATTACTTCAAAGAACATGTACCAGATTTCATCGACCTTCAGCATGAAAGGATCGGCAAGAAAACTGGCTGGTACATCGGTCACGCTATCGCGCGTCAGCACTGGATTAACGACCTTCGGCGAATCTGTGAGTTCCAGTGCGGATGCGCCCGAATAGATTCCAATTGACCACATAAGGGATGCTGATCGATCGGGTGACTACGGATTAGCAGCCAGGCTTAAGACTTCCTGACGATCCGGAATTGCAAAGACATACCCTGTCAACTCATGTCCTTTCTTATCCATCTCGCCGGCCAAATCCGATCGTAACCAGAGTCTCCCTTCCATCCGGCCAACCAGATAATGAGGGCAGGGAACATCAAAATTCAGCACGAGTCCATCATTGTCATCCTGAACCAGAGAACCTTTGATTGGGCGCGATACTTTAGAGTCATCCACCGTAAAGGAAAATCGGATTGACTCGAGTTGCCGTTTTGTCAGGCGATGCACAGCGGGCACAGCGGGCACAGCGGGCACAGCGGGCAGAGCAGGAAGGGGAGTCAGATACCTGACACCGTCACGCTCGACTGGAATGCTGACATGAAGCAACCGAGTCTGCTTCGCATCATTCCAGACCCTGATCGAATAGTTGATACCGTCGACCGTCCTCTTCTGTAGTTCAATTCCGTTATCACTCAACAAACGAGACGTCCCCTGCCGTAACAGTCCATCCACGCTGCGCAATGACGTTGTAATTCTATGATCGAGGGCTCTCCGAAGCTCGTCAGAATTGCCGGTTCTCCGGTACGTTCGAATCGCCTGGCGCAGCTCACCGAAGAGTCTATGAGAATAAAGATGCTCAAGAGGTTGATTCTCGAAAGCCGCGCGCGAAGCAATCGAGGTCGCCATGTTTCCTGGTCCACCGTAATACTCATCAGCGTAACTCCGGCAGACTCTCATCAGCTCGCGATAGAGATCTACGAACCTGTCAGTCAGCCCGTTAACCGTCGCTTGTTTTTTCGCCACATGAAATCGATTACCGCGGAACACAGGCTTTAACGACTCGAGTACAGCTGCCCGGTAGTCAGCGTCGCGACCTGGCCCGAACGCTCGCGGGAAAGTCGCCAGGAGGTTGAAAACATCGAGAACTGCAACCTGTTCAACCGTGGATCGAGCCACGCATAATGCCCCGCGGTTCCGGAGCGCAGACATTTCCAGCAGGAGTTCCGCAAACGAACTTACGAGGGGCCCGTGCTCCGCTTGAATTCTTCGGGCGAGGTCCTTTTTTAAACCAGCCGCAGTTAGTAGTTGGACTTCAAGAAACTTCGTGTAGGCCGCTTTCATTTCATCCCTGAAGTTTATGGGACCAATGTTAAGTCTCCCCCAGTCACTCTTCGGAACATTGCGAAGCAGCTTTCGATATACCGGCGCCAGGTGTAGCGCCCGAGCCAGATGTTCAAATCCGAAGATTGAATCGGCATACTTCAACAACCAGACCGGGGCCGTTCGTGGTTGTGTCGACTGGGTTGGGAGGTCCAGCATTGCGCCGCTGATTTCCATGTTAGACGCGCTGAGGGCGCCATGTATCATTCGCCAGCGAAAAGCCTCTGCGGCGGTTTCAGCATGGTCGCTGATGATGCGAAGCATGGTGGCTTTGATATCAGGCAGCCCATCACCGTTTGAGTTGTACCGCGTGACTAGTTGTCCAGACGCGCGCGTGATAGCGATGAACCGCTCCAGTTGTGCTGTCTTGCTGCGTTGCCGGGTTAAGAGGTGTGCGGGTCGAAGTTGGGAACCGGTTCGAACAGCGATGCCGATTGGAATTCGTTTGCCCGCAGGGTCAGTGACAAATTTCCCCTGGTCGATTACCGCTAGAATCCGGCAGGAACCATGCGAGAACAGGTTCTCATTAACTTCTCCAAACGCCGCTTCAACCAGGCAATCATCCAGGTGAACACCGCCGTGTGAATGGGCAAAGTCGTCATTGTCATCGTGTTTGAAAAGCGGGGTGAAACCGATACCTTTGGCATAGAGGTTTCCATGCGGAAGGAATCCCGCGCGACCAGCTCCCAGAGCAGCGCCTAGTCCATCACCGCCGTATTTGTCGGCGTACAAGGTGATTGTTTCCCGAATGTCGACTTCTTCATCGGGTACCACAGCTCGCAGGGAGAGTGAAAGCAGTTGCGCCTGAAGAGGTTCGTCTAAGTGATTTGACGTTGGGACTGGAAAACCCAATTGCCTGGCCAGCTCGAAGTTGCACCAGACAACTTTCCCAGGAACCTGGACTGCGTCAAAGGAAGCAAGTCCGTCGACTCCCAGCACCTTAATAACTTCCGAGGGTCCAACGCCGCCATGCAAATTTCTCTTCGGGTCAGTGCCGAGCCGACGAACAGTGCGAGCAGCCAAGGCTCGTTGCCGCTGGTTCCACTGCCGGGCGAGCGGCCAGAGTTCAATAAGTGTCGAGTTGCGTAGGGAGAGTGGCGAATGATCGCGTGGCTTCCGGGATCTTGATCGATCCTTTCCGGCGTCTACCATTGATTCGCGTAGTTGAGCTTTCATGCGCAGGCCGCGACATCAACGATCTGAATCCGTGCCAGCGCTTCCACACCGGCTCGGCTCACGCGGCCTCCGTGATGTCCATGGTATTCAAGCGATCTCCAATCAACTGTTGCAGGAGCATGGCGAGTTCTAAGAAAGCAGCAGATCCCTTGCCAGTCGGATCACTGATGTCGCCGGATGCTTGAAGGCAGTGGATCTTCGACGCCGACTCCGGAAAGATCGCCATTAACGCCCCCTGTTGTTCTCCGGTCATGCAAAAGATCACTTCGGCCCTCTGGGCCAAGCCATAGGTCAGATTTCCGGAGCGGTGCTCGATGGCCGTGAGCCCAATTGACCTAAGGGCCTGGTCAGCTTCAACCGTTAACGGCTCACCCGGACGCGCACTCAATCCGGCGCTTACTGCCTTAATCCCGAAAGTCTCAAGTGCCGCTAACGGCACGCCCAACCGTCTTGCGATCTCCTCGTTGCATATCGCCTGGGCCATCGGAGAACGGCTGGTGTTTCCACTGCATACAAACACGAACACTCGACGCAGGGTTCGGGACAGCGCCGGACTCACCAGGTGGCAAGCGCTGGCTCGAATCATCATCCAAACTTCTGAGGTAACATCCAGCATGGAAGACTCGACAGCACGTTCGCTTAAACAAATGCGAAACTCGCCACCGGCAGCCACGCGCGCTTCCAATGCCGCGCCACTCCGAATCAGCTGTGCCACCGTCCCACGAATCACATTACAGTCGCTAACGATTGCCGGCTGCGAGGACGCGAGGAGAATCTCATCAGCACGGATACCAATGCGTATTTCAGAGCCTATCCCAACCGCTGTCATCGGTGTCTCAATCTGGATCGACGTCCCGATGATTTGGCACATCATCGTATGTTCCTGCTCAGATCGGGAGATCACCTTGGCGTCGAAAAGGTTTTCAAAATTCGACGCCGCCGCAAGTTGCTCGCGACGCAGCGCCGGTATCAACTCTCGTGGAACTCCCTCCGCCTGAATGCGGCCCTGTTCGAGGGCAATAACCCGATCTCCTAACGCAAGTACTTCCTCGTAATCGTGCGTCACATAGAGTATTGGAATGCGGCGCGCATCATTCCACCTGCGCAAATCTTCAATGATGCTTGCCTTGGTGCGAGGGTCGAGCGAAGACAAGGGCTCGTCCAGAAGCAAGACCACAGGCTCGGTGACCAGGGAACGGGCCAGGGCGACTCGCTGCTGTTCACCTCCCGAAATCTGTCTGGGAAATCGGCTTCGAAGATGAGTTATCTGAAAGGCTTCGAGTACTTCGCTCATTCGGCGTTGGCGCTCGGCGTCCGGCAGCCGGCGCAGACCGTAGGCGACATTGTCCTGTACCGAGAGGTGTGGAAAGAGCGCCAGATCTTGAAACACAAAGCCCACGCTGCGTTGGGCTGACTCAACCCTGACTCTTTGAGTCGAATCAAACAATGTGCGCTCGCCGATGGCAATGCGGCCTTCTTCCGGATCGCAGAGGCCAGCAATGCATCGGAGAATAGTCGTCTTGCCGGCGCCGGAATGGCCCACGATGACTGTCACTCCTGACGCCACTTCAAACTCTACCTCAAGTAGAAATTTAGACGCCGACTTCCCGCCGTGGCGCTTGCTGAGGCGAACCTGAAGCGCCGCGGCAGCGGTAACGAATTGTGAAGGTGGTTCCGAGTTACGAACCCCCATCGTTCGCTTTGGTGAACTCATGTTTGCCTTCCCGGAATGTAATCTCGAACACCAACGCCCTCTCCGTAGCCGGTAAGATGACTAAGAAACATCGAAATAGCGACTGCGCCCGCGGCCAACAAAACCAGCAGCAAGGCCACCGGCAAAGCGCCAGTCAGCCCATTGGATTCGAACCTCACCCATAAATAGACAGGGAGCGTGTGTGGATTGTAGGCAACAATCAGCGTTGCACCGAATTCGCCGAGCGCCCGAATCCAGGCCAGCGTGATACCTGCCGCGATACCTGGCCATGCGAGCGGCAACGATATCCGGCGAAAAATATCCCAACGCGAATCGCCCAGCGTAGCTGCGGCCATTTCCAATTTGGAATCGACACCGGCAAAGCCTGCATACGCGGATACGATCACAAAAGGAGCGGACACAAAGAGCTGCGCCAAAACAATACCGACGAAATTGTTGGTCAGCGCGATGTCCCACGAATCTAGTGGCTTGCCAATCATTCCGTTTGGGCCGAATGTCAACAACAACAGGATTCCGCCGGCGAGACCCGGAACGACCATCGGCAGAAAAACGAGACCCATCCAGAACCGTTGGAAGGGAAGTCGGCCGCGGGCAAGTAAGTACCCGAGCGGTACACCCAGGAAAGTCATGATTGCCACCGAGATTGCAGACGTCAGTGCGGAAGTGCGCAAAGCTTTGCCCGCACCGGGTTCTCGCAAAGCAACCATCCAACTCGACCAGTCAGCGTAGATCAGCAAGTTAACAATCGGCAGCAAGAGGTCGAGCAGGAGCAGTCCCCCAAGCAAACCAAAGATAACGAATGTAGGTTTCAGCGACCGCTTCATGGCTCGTATTTTCCCGAACTGAGACTGCGTAGTTCCATCGGAACCTGCATGATCTCTCCACCCACCAGATGGTCTACAGCTCCGAGTCCAAATTCCTCCAACAGCTTGTTTGACGAAAGCATGAATCGCACGAAGTTCCTGGCGCCAGTTTCATTACCAGCCACCTTGGGAATCGTAATGGTAAATAGAATCGGAGCGCCGCTAACCCGCTCTCCGGTCGGGGTGGTAAACGATGCTTGCGCATAGAACGAGGCAAACTTCGGATCGCCCAGGTTGATTTCGGGTGGAAAGCTGACGTAGGGCAACTTATGAGCGACCACTTCATGCCGGTAGAAGATCCCGGCGTCAAACTGTCCGGATTGCACGCGAGCCAGTAGCACAATTTCTGGAAACACCTGATCCGGATTTATCGGATCGCCGAGCAAACCGGTCAGCTCGGGTCGCTGGTAATGCCTGGCAGCCAGGTCAAAAAGAAAAAGAGTTCTATACCCTTTGGGATCAGTCCTTGGGTCACCTCTTCCAAACCGCAGGCCGGGCGTCTGGAGGACTTCATACCATGGGATCGTGCCCGCCGAAGCCGCCTGAAACTTTGCGGCGAATTTGCTTTCAGGATTGTAGGCAAGCACGAGTTGTGAAGACGCCAGCGTTACGAACCAGGTCACCATTTCCCTGTTTTCGGCACCCATCAACACGTTCCGGTTGACCGCAGGATCCGCGCTAATGAAAACGTCGGGGCTCCGGAGACGATCGCGAATCATACGGGCGGCACCCAGCGAACCCTGCGCTTCACCTTGGTATTCGCCTCCGGTTGCCTTGGAGTAGGCTGGGCCCAAACCATTTTCCATAACTGTTGCGAGCGAGCCTGCGTACAAGACCGAAACAGCTCGATCTTGAGAACGGTTAGCGCAAGAGAGCTGCAGCGCAGCAAGGAAGATCGCCGCCAGGAGTTTGCAATAGCTGGCTGATGGGTAGATTCGTTTCACCGCAGCACCCGTTGAACACGCGTCTTATATCGATGCTTCAAATCTTCGGCGACTCACGGTTTGTAGAAAGACGGATCGTGAGTCAAACCTAAAAGCGACTTGCCAATCATGGCCAGGATATGGTCGTCATTGTCATGCCGAACATAAAACGAGAGGTCACGATAAATGCGTTCAAGGATGCTCGGTCGATTAAGCGACCGAGCGCCGCAAGCTCGGATGCAATGCTTAACCGATTCCTCGGCCAAGTGTTCCATCACGTGTCGCGCTCGGCTGCCGGCTATTTGAGCTTCGGCGTATCTCCCCGTCTCCCAAAGTCGCGCCACGTGGCGCAACCACAAGTGACCGGTTTCAACGTTAACCGACATTTGGGCGATGTGGTGCTGCACGTAGGGATCGTCAACTTTCTTCTGAGTGGTAACGTATTCAAACGCGTAGTCGTAGGCTGCTTCGGCTGCCCCCAGGAAAGTGGCGGCGTAGTGCGGAATGAAGCAGGTTTGCCAACCTTCTTTAATGTATTGACCGGGATACCCAATCAAGTTTGAGTCAGGAATGAACGTCCCACGGAAGTTGACGAGGTAACTGACCGTGGCCCGCATGCCAATTGGATCCCACCAGGAGCCGTCTATTTCAACTGTCGGATCAGACAGATCACAGGCCATCATGAGCTGTGTTTCCAAAGAAGCCGATTCAGCGTGGCGCACGCCGCCCGGCCCCGCAGTGTTGACGAGGAGAATCGCCCACTGTGCGCCACCCGCGCTCGTCGAAAACACTTTGTTCCCATTGATGATATAACCGCCATCCACTTGCTCGACCGTAGTGCCAAATCGCTGACGCTCACCAGGCTTCGGCGACTGAGGTTCGCCGCTCCAGGCTACCCACTTCTCACCACGGTCTACAACGCCTTTGAACCAACGCGCTCGTTGGTCTTCATCAGCCATGCCACTGAGTAACACCAGGGAGTTTGCGTGACCTTCCCAGCAACGCGCCAGCGACAGATCGGTCTTGGCGATCTCCTTTGTCATCATCCAAAGCGTGAAAACGTCGCCGGTGTATGGTCCAAGACCGAGGCCGCCATACTCCGCGGGAACTGACGGCGCCAGAAGTCCAGCTTGAAACAGGTCGTCAAAGTCTTCAGCAGGGAAGGTCGCGGTGCGGTCATACTCAGCTGCCCGTGCCGCAAAGTTCTCCTGCGCGAGCGCGCTCACGCGGTAAATCAACTCTTGTTGATTATCCGTTAGCTCGAGCTGGTGGTACACGTTGTTTTTGAAGTGGGTTGTCACCATTGAATTAAGTTTGCAACCGGTTTCCAATCTTGAAGTCTCGCTTAACGCGCGACCATCGCGGGCACCTCGCTAGCTCCACAGACGTCGTTCGCAGGACGGCCGAGAGCGTCCAGCGCCAAATCCAAAGACATCTCGCGACCAGTCATCATGCGAAACTGCTGTAGAACCTGAGTCACGAGAACGTCGCGGCCATCGATTACTTGATGATCGCGAGCGACGGTGCTGTTAACCAAAGACGTGGGCCGTGAACGATAAACGAGATCAATGACGAGGGCCTCATCGCTTAGCCCCTCGATATTGAAGGGGACGTCGTCAGTGTCGCGGCCCACCGGTGTTGCATTCACTACGATGTCGTATCCGTCAGCGCTAAACTCGGGCAAGGGAAGATAGGGTAGACGAAGCAATGCTGAGGCGTACTCGCCGCGTTCCGCACCACGATTCACCAGGGTTACACCCGCCCCCGATTCAACCAGCGCGGCCGCAATAGCTCTCCCGGCGCCGCCACAGCCGATCACGGCCGCACGCTTATCGCGCAACTGAATGTTTCGTTGCAGATTAGCCATATAGACAACGTGAGGATCGGTTGTATCCGCCTTCCACGAACCGTTGCTTCTTACCAAAATGTTTGCGGATTCAGCCTGCTGCGCCACCCCACTAACCATTCCTGCCTTGAGTAATGCCTCCTCTTTGTGAGGCGAGGCCACCGTCATGCCCTGCAATGGAAAGCCTAGTGAAGCGAGCACTCCCGAGGTGATAGCTTCTCGCCAAAACTCCTCAAAATCCGTGACCTGAAGCGGGACAAACAGAGCTGGATAGCCAGCCGAATGGTACGACGCATTATGCAGCCGCGGCGAAAGTGAGTGGAAGATCGGACTGCCGATAATCGCGTTCAAGCTTGTGATTGGCCACACATATGGAAGCCCATAGTCTTCGATTAACCTTTTGGCGCTCGGACGCTCAGGGGTCTGCGGATTGGTGGTTACCAGCCCGAAAATGCCTGGCGCACCCAGTTGGAGAGCAGCCATGCGAGTCCAAAATCCCAGAGGCCCATCCGCATAGGCGATGGTGTCATGTCGGCCAAGGGATTTGAGAAACAGGAGCGGGGCAAATTCCTCCGGTATGTTGTCGGCTGTGACGTGAAGCTTGTAGAGTTGGGCCGGCACGGATGCGAATTCAGCAAAACGCGTGCTCAGCTCGGAAACACCGTGGGCAGAGCCATGCCACGAGATGCAGCGTTTCCCGGCGGGTATAGCGCTCAAAAGAGAACCGGACAAATCGCGCGCTCCCTCAAGCTCGATGCGGTCATAGCCGCGCGACGACCGCAGGAGTCGTTGTTGTCGTTCAACGAGCGAGCCAGCATACGCCCCACCTTCAGCTGTGCTTCGCAGGGCAAACGAAAGTTTGCCAGCGAATCGATCACGCAACCACTCGGCGGAAATCTCGCCCACCAAATCGGTCCGCACCTCAAGCCAGTCGACACACTCGGGCAGCGCGCTAAGTTCGGCGCCATCTGCCGACGGGGGTTCCGTTAAGCTAGCGATTAACGACGCTTTAATCATCGACTACCAGTGAGATCCGAGGATAAAACCAGCGCGACTGGATTAAGCGAGTGTAAGAAATAGACTCGTGAGAATTCAGCCGGATTAAGTAGCGCGGTAACTATACTTCGCCAGCGGTGAGAGTTCAACAATTTCCACGGGAGCGGGTCGTTCCTATTTTGAGAGCCCCTCGAAACGCGCGGCAGCTCGACAAAGGGAATCAAGCGAGACCGTTAGACCCTTAAATCCGCCTCTATTCGCTGCGTCTGATAATACATATTATGTTGGTTTGAGCTTTGCCTCAGAAAGTCCGTCTGCCTCAAAAGTCGCCCGTCTGCCCCAAAAATCAGAATGACCGATCAGGAGGAAATGTCTTGTCGAAGTTTGCTTAGGAATCTGGTTGCCTGTTGCTCCATGCGCTTTAGTTCCGAGTCCGGCATAGAGCCTTCGTCTCGATCAGAAGTGGTACATGTCCAAGATCCTCAAGCCTCTGCGGGACACACTCCTACGCACAAAGATCGTCCGGACGGCAGCGGGCAACATGGCTCCCATCCACTCGGCTGACGGCAATAGTCGTAAGTCATTCTTCAGCTGAATGCGAGAAAACCCCCTGATTCCCTTCGTTAGTATGTTTTATTTCCATTGATTAAATCACTCGCAAGCGCATCCGTCTGTGCGCCAACACACATACGGATAATCTGCATTCGTGCTGGGGTGAAGACCCATAAGTTCCTGTTACAGTTGGGCTCGCCGAAGCCGCAAAGCGTTGCCGATCACCGAAACGGAACTGAAGCTCATCGCCGCTGCTGCAATCATAGGATTAAGTAGTAGGCCGAAGAATGGGTAGAGAACCCCCGCGGCAATCGGAATCCCCATGACGTTGTAGATGAAGGCAAAGAAAAGGTTTTGCTTGATGTTGCCCATGGTGGCGCGGCTTAACTTGCGCGCCCGAACAATGCCCCGCAAATCACCTTTCACCAGCGTGACACCTGCGCTCTCCATCGCTACATCGGTTCCTGTTCCCATCGCGATGCCAACATGGGCCTGAGCCAGCGCGGGCGCATCGTTGATACCATCGCCGGCCATAGCTACCTTGTGGCCTTCCGCCTGAAAGCGCTTAACAGTTTCCGCCTTTTGATTGGGCAGCACTTCGGCAACAACCTCGTCAATATTTAGCTTGGCGGCCACTGCGTTAGCTGTGGTGCGGCCATCGCCCGTCATCATCACGATCCGGATTCCCTCTTCATGAAGCTGCTTGATAGCTTCAGGCGTACTCTCCTTTATAGGATCGGCAACACCTATGAGCCCCGCTGCTTTGCCATCGATAGCAACGAACATCACCGTTTGACCGTCGGCGCGAAACTTCTCGGCCTGCTCAACCAACTCCCCCGGAACGATCCCCAGATCATCCAACATTGCGTGGTTTCCCAAAGCTACCGAGCGCCCGTCAACTTGCCCTTTCACTCCTTTGCCTGTGATTGACTCGAACGACTGTGTGTTGACTACGTCAACTCCTCGCTCTTGAGCGCCCGAAACAATGGCTGCGGCTAAGGGATGTTCACTTCCCCTTTCCAGGCTCGCTGCGAAGCGCAGTAACTCGTGCTCGTTCACACCGGCGACGGGAGCAACTGTGACGAGTTTAGGCTTTCCTTCCGTAAGGGTTCCTGTTTTGTCCACCACCAGCGTATCAACATCTCGAAGCACTTCGATCGCTTCAGCGTTTTTGAAAAGCACGCCTGCCTGCGCGCCCTTGCCCGTAGCCACCATGATTGACATGGGAGTAGCTAACCCCAGAGCACAGGGACAAGCGATAATCAGCACTGCGACGGCGTTGACGATCGCAAAAGTCATACGAGGTTCAGGTCCGACAATGGCCCACACGATGAATGTGACTATTGCGATTAGAATTACCGCGGGAACGAAATAGGCCGCGACTGTATCAGCGAGCTTTTGAATCGGCGCGCGGCTGCGTTGCGCTTCCGCAACCATCTGCACAATCTGAGAGAGGAGAGTTTCCGAACCTACTCGCTCAGCTTTCATGATCAGACTTCCAGTGCCATTAACAGTCGCGCCAATAACACCGTCTCCAGCGTTTTTCTCAACCGGAATTGGCTCACCTGTCACCATCGCTTCGTCAACAGCGGTAGTACCTTCAATCACGACGCCGTCCACCGGTATCTTTTCGCCGGGTCGAACGCGCAGGAGATCACCTACCTGCACTTGATCGAGCGGTACATCCTGTTCGCTGCCGTCGGCCGCTACGCGCCGAGCTGTTTTCGGGGCCAAGCCGAGCAGCGCTTTGATCGCCGAACTGGTTTGGCTGCGCGCCTTGAGTTCCAGCACCTGGCCTAACAAAACGAGAGTTGTGATTACCGCGGCGGCTTCGAAATAAATCGGCACTGTGCCGCCGTGCGCGCGAAACGAGTGCGGGAAAATATCCGGAAACAATGTGCCTACAACGCTGTAGACATAGGCCACTCCCACGCCGAGCCCGATCAACGTGAACATGTTCAAGCTTCGGTTAACCACCGACTGTACTGCGCGCACGAAAAAGGGCCAGCCACCCCAAAGAACGACGGGGGAAGCCAGGATGAATTGAACCCACGGTAAAACGGCTGGCGATACAATGCGCTCCAATGGTGCGCCGGGAATGAGGTCACCCATTCCAATCACGAAGAGCGGAATCGTAAGTACGACACTAACCCAAAAACGCCGTTGCATATCCTTTAGCTCGTGATTTTCTTCGTCACCAAGAGTGACGGTGCGAGGCTCCAGGGCCATCCCGCAGATAGGACAATTGCCGGGCGCATCACGCACAATCTCCGGATGCATCGGGCAGGTGTATTCAATCTTTTGTTGCGGCGCGGTTACGGTGAGTGGCTCCAATGCCATACCACACTTAGGGCAGGAGCCTGGCTTGTCCTGACGCACTTCCGGGTGCATTGGGCAGGTGTAGGTCTGAGCGACTTGCTCAGCCGGTTTTGGTTTGCGCTGAATGCCAACCGGCTGCGAGGCCATGGCTTCGGCCGGCTTGTGGAGGAACTGTTCTGGATCTTCGCGAAACTTGTTCAGACAATGCGTGCTGCAGAAGTAGTAGGCTTGTCCCTTGTATTCATGCGTACCGGCCGCGGCGCTGGGATTAACGGTCATGCCGCAAACTGGATCTAGGGACACGCTAGTTCCTGGCACCGTAGTCTCTGGTCTTGCTTTTCGTTGATTCATAATCCGAGTTCCTTAACAGCGAACGCTAGGTCGCCGCGTTGACAGGCTTTAGTTTGTTCCTTCGCAGAAATCTAATCGCGAAGATCCCCACCGGAACAACCAGTGCTAAGAGAGAAGCCACTCGCTTCACCAGGGTTAAAAAGGGAAGAATACCGGCCGTTAACTCCATCCGCGTGGGATAGTTGTTTAAGAGTGCGAGGACCGCAGCATTTTCCGCGAAGTCAAAGACCACATAAACAACCGGTAAGGAGAGCAGCAAGAGGCGAAGCGAACGACTGAGTTGAAGTGGTCGTATCGCATGGAGCATGAGCAAGAACAGAAAGGGTAGAAGGCTGAGGGGCAATAGAATATCTACCGTAATATTTCTAAAAGCATATTCTTTGCGACCGTTTGCGCCGTAGTCTGAGAGACGCTTGTAAATCGCGTCTACCGTAAAAGAAGGAGACTGATCCAACAAAACTCCACCACCGCTAATCTCCTTAAAGCGCGGCACGCTCCCTGGAAAATCAAGGAAATGCACGGCGAACACAACTAGAAAAGCCAAAACGAAAACAAACACAAAGGTTCTTTTTCTTGTCATGCGTACTATCCGCCCCGCTTTGATAGATTCATAGCTGCTCACTAGCCATGCAGTTATTTCCGAGGCTTCCTTTTGCTAAGACTAAGCCGTGTAGGATTTGGGTGCGCGATTTCCGTTCCTTCAATCAGTCCACAGACATGTCCGTCGAGTTCTCCTGTTTCTTCCCACTTGGCAAGCGCTCCTCCTAGTTCCCTGCGATAACGCCGCATCTCTTTCATCCGCTCATCCAATTCTTCAAGACGATGGCGGACAATGTCGCGGACCTCGAGACACGGACTCTTACCGGCTTGCTTGTCGGCGATGATGCGTTTTATCTCACTGAGCGAGAAACCCAAAACTTGAGCGCGTTTAATGAAATCGAGTCGTTTAAGCACAGCCGCATCGTATACGCGATAACCGCTTTCAGTTCGCCCCGGCCGACCCAGGAGCCCGCTACGCTCATAGAATCGAAGAGCTTCTATACCGATACCGCTATCCCTCGCTACTTCGCCGATCTTGAGCGGGACTGTTGAGCCGATTTGGAGTGCCTTCTTAGATTTGAGTGCCACGTGCGTCCTCTTTGACTAGTTTCGCAAGCCAAAGACATTCTAAACCCTGTAGTCGAATACAGAGTCAAGGGGTACCTAGATATTTCTTAGCCGATGCGCGGGCGCGCCCAACCTGGACCTGGAACGCCGGCCAGGCCGCTTCTTTCAAATATGAACTAACAATGAAAACCGACCATAGCTGTCGACTATGGTTTCTTGTTAGCGTTGGAGTTCTTATTCATGTTCATGTTCGCGTGATCGCTTGCGTTCATGTTGTCATGGACGTTGGCATTTGCGGCCGGGGCCGGAGTCGGACTCGGCGAGGCTACAACCGTTGCATTAGCGTTTGCGTTGATGTTTGTGTTCTCCGCGGTGCTGCAAGCTGCACCGAAAACAGCCAAAGTAAAGAAAGTAACAAGACCAATAGTTTTTCGCATTGAAGTTCTCCTCTGTGAAAGTGGGACTCCGCAAAACGTATAGAATTCGGCTGGTCCCCAAGTTTAGTTGTGGAAGCGCCCTACCGGTTCTCGGTAACCAATCAGCATGAATGCGGCCCTTAAGGGATGGCTCATCGATCCACTCGAAATGTGAGCGTTGCCCAGAAGCTTTCCCATTCAACATCTGATCTGCCGGTAGCAGGGATCATGTGCAGCGCGTGGATATAGTGCGGGCCGCCGGTCTTATCAAGTTGCAGGTCGGCGTGGCCTTGCGAGTCAGTGCGCACACCGGGCATGTTCGACTGCGGAGCTGTGGCCGTGGCCATGGAACCTATAACGATGCGCGCACCCACGAGCGGTTTGCCGTCAAATAGCAGGCGCACTGGAAGTTTCCCGCCCGGCCTGAGCGAAAAAGGATCAGCGTCCGCCACTATCTCCAACCTGTGACCCAGCGGCTTTTGATAAAGCTTCGACGCGCCCTTGCCGTTGCCTATACGCAGGAGAGTCTTCGCGTATTTGGCATAGGTGCGCCGCTCTTCTGCGCGCCTTTCAGCCGTGCGAGAGAGCTGAGACGCAATCGCGTCCAGACCTTCATGCTTTACAAAATCATCGAAGCTGTCACGCGGCTGTTTGGTGGCAACCGACTTCAGTATCACTTCCACGATTGCTCCCCCGTCTTTGCTGGGCGCCATCGCGTCCGCCACCGTTGATTTACCTTCAGCGCGGAACGTGACGAGCGTAATCGTGCGCTCGGCTGAAATGAGCGCCGCCCGCTCAATACGCTCCGGCTTAACTGCCCCTTCGCTATTGGGAAACGTGTCGCCAGTATTCAGCATCACAACGACACGAACACGGGGTGCGACAGTGAAGTGGGCTGGAACAAGCCACAGGTCGTGCGCACCAGCGAGGCTCGAAGCCATCAATACAACCGCAAGCATGAAATTAATCCGGTGGAGAGTTTTGCTTCTCATTTATCTTCATCCTTTGCTCCATACTTGACAGCACCCATGCTCACCGCGCTATCAAGATCATTCGTAAGAACCCCACTGTCCTGATCTTCGCACCTTCTCTCGCTCCTGCGCTCGCCATAACGGCGCGAGCTCCAAGCCATGACTCACCTAGTTCTTCGCGGGACTCGCCGCTGGCGCAGGTGACGGCGCGCGGCGCAGCGCACTCGTGTGCCGATGCACTATTAACCAACGACCGTTGCGTTCTTCCAGGACTGCGGTGCCCAAGCCATTCACATCAATATGGCGCTCTTTGAGGTCGCCGGACAGCGAGTACTTGAACGTGGCCCACGCGGTTTTACCCGCAACACGAACCTTGACATCCGAAAGAGTGTGCTTAGTGTTCTTTAGCTCCTTCATCTCGGGAATCAGGTGGTGATCGCGGTAGTTGGCCCAACCGATGTCAGCGCCACCGCTCTCAAACACCGATACCCATTCGTCGTTGGCCCACATTTTGTTGAGCGCCTCGACATCGCCCTTCTCAAACGCGACTGCCTCCTGCTCCAGCACGTCGCGCACGGCTTTCTCGTTATCGTCCTGAGCGCTAACTGCCCGATGAAGCGCTCCTGTCACTCCCGTCGCGAGTATCACAACCAGAGCGACAATGATTGGCGTTCCCAGCTTCCTAGTTTGCTTCTGCATGGTCTGCTTTCTCCTCCTAGCTAGTTAGTGTGATCCTTTGGAATTCACGCGGCGTCCTACGCCGACTACGAAGTCGCCAAAGAACCACTCAAGTTGTTTTTCCTCAACCATGATTCCCTGTCTTTCGAGTTCGGCGCTAAACTCACGTGCGCTGAAACGATTGGTCTTCGGATGCTCCAGAAACGTCCGGTAGAACCAGCGGTCCAGCGCCTTCTTTGTCACTTCTTCAAAAAAGAATTTGCCGTCTGGCTTCAACACCCGCGCAACTTCCGCAACCGCGCGCTGCCAGGCCGGCACGTGATGGATGATGCCGAAGTCGAAAACGGCATCATACGAAGCATCCTCCGCTCTGATCGCCGCCGCGTCGCCAACGAATAGCGTTAACCGATTAGCGGGATAACCTGAGAGCCGCCTCCGCGCTCGCGCAACCATGTCGGGGTCAACATCCAACGCGTGTACCTCGCGAGCCCCGAAACGCTCGAAGATGATTTCCGTTCCCACGCCGCGACCACATCCGATCTCAAGTACTCGTGCTCCTTCCACACGCCCACCGAGACGCTCCATCAGCGCGGCCTCGTGATGCCGCTGCACCATTGCGCGAATAGGATTATTCATCAACGTCTTTTCAATCCTGTTCAGTTTCAAGGCTTTCGGTTCCTCACTTAACGTTGCGGGATAATTGCTTCTGTGGCTGCAGCGTTGTCCATGGCTGGATGGTTCCGTGCCGGCGTTAGGAAAACGAGCACGGCGGTTACCAGCAACACCACCACGCCCAACGATGCCTCAAAGGCGATCGAGCGATAAAAGCGACGCTCGATCGGTAAGGCTGACTCCGTGTCCGAGTTCTCTTGCTTGTGAGCTAGGCGAGCCGCACGTTTGCCGAAGTGATAGTTATTGATGGCGCCGAGCAGGAGCATCAATAGAACCAGCAGCAGTTTCACTGACAGCGCTTGACCGTAGGGCGTTACCCAAAGGGCTCTGATTCCCGGAACGTGTGCCCAGGTGTTGTAAAGCCCAGCTAGGACCAGCAGCGCCACGCTCGGCATCGCTGTGCGTGTGAAAGAGCGAATTAGGTGATGCACTGCAACAGGGCGGTTACGGTCGGAGATCTTCGACAATGCATATGGCCATGCCAGCGCTAGATGAAACAACCCGCCTACCCAGAAGCCTCCGGCCAGTAAATGTAACCAGTCAGTTAAAACAGCAAGTCGAAAATGTTTCACTGAGACCATAGCGTGGCCGGTCCAACTGGGAGCTATCAGCAGTACAATCCCCGCGACTAGTCCCGCCCACCATAAGGCGCTTTGTTCCCTCTCAGGATGACGGTTTGCGCCTTTGGTCAGCGGGAGAAGGATTACAGCTATTGCTGTGAGAGCTCCGACCTTGAGAATCCAAGACGGTCCATAGCCTGTCGCCAAGACTTGCGAGAGCACACTGGGCGACAGTGCCTCCGCGAACGATTTGTCAAACACGTCAGAAGCTTGCAAGACGAGAGCAACAACAGAGGTCACAGCCAGCAAGACCACGCCGAGCCATAGCAGTCGCAAAATGCGACGGACACCCGCCTTTCCGGCTTCCGTTCTTTCCGCACCATCGAGTGCTCTGCGTAAAGCAGGGATTAGAACCAGCGAACGGAAACCGAAACCACCGAAGAGCAACATCATGGAGATGTAACTCACCCAACGCACCAGAGTCTGGCCCCAGAAGATTTGGTCACCCGAATCCTCTGCGCCGCTCATCGATTGATCCTGATTGTGCGGCGTAGTTGTCGGAGAGATGTTCGGACTTTGATCGAAGCTCGCAGAAACTGGTGGCGGTGTAGGACTGGATGCGGATACCGTGAAAACGAAACTTCCGCGCATTGCGTGTTGATCCGCTGAAAGCGCCTTCCACGTAACGGTATATAGACCGGGAGTAAGTTCCCCCAGCTCGAGTTGCGCTTTCTTGTTCCCCTCGCCCAGCGCCACTTCGCCACGATCCACTCGCTTACCTGCTTGATCCTTAACCTCAATGGTATTAAGACCGGGCTCGAGTTCTTCGCTAAACCAAAGCTCAACCAGCTTCGGTACGGTAGCCAAGGTCTCTTTTGGCTTCGGCTCAGACCGCACCAATTTTGCGTGACCGAGTGCGGGCACGGGCAGAAATGCCAGTAGTAGAATGGCAAGCAGAGTACGCCTTTGCTGCGTTCTTAAGCCTCCGCAAACAGGTAACAACCTGATCATTTGATGCGTCTCTCAAGCGGAGACCTAAGCAGTTGCCTTCCTAGATCCCCGCTTGCGCTCCCCGTCGATGAATCTCAATGGACGTGCGTACTCGTGGTCTTAGGTTTTGCCTTAGCCTTGGGTTTCGGCTTGGCCTTGGCGACAACGCCTCCTTTGAGCCTCTTCATCTCGGTAATCTCTTTTTGTTGTTTGAGCATGCCGACACGCGCCATCTCTTTAATTTCCGCGTGCTCCGCCTTCGTCACCGCCTCTTTTGACATGTCGATAGCCATCTGGTGATGTGGGACCATCATGTCCAGAAACAGGCGATCAAATGCTTTGCCCGTCGCTGCCTGAAGCTTGGCAATGTCTCCTTGCATGTCCATGTTCGCGTGGGATGACATACCCGGCTTCTGATGCATCTGGGCCATCATCTGCGAGTGGTCCATCTCAGGCGCGCCCGCATACCAGTGATCTCGGTGTTTCTTCAGTTCAAGCAGCTCTTTCTCCTGTTCGTCAGCTGTTTTCTTCGCAAAAGCCCGCAGCGCCGCCGTACTTCCCTTGCGTTCCGCCATGCGGCCCATGGCGATGCCCTGCCGGTGATGCCCGAGCATCATGTCGATGAAATGCAGGTCGTAAGGCATGTCGCTCATCTGCGAGCTGGCTGGACTCGGCGCTTGTGCTTGAACACCAGAAACAAACACCGTCACTGCCACTCCGAGAATCAGCGTGAGAGCCAAAATGAAATTGCTAATACCGTTTCGTTTACTTTCTCTTATCCTCATTGTTCTTCCCCTTTTGCTTATTGATAACCAATTTTCCATTTATTACTGTCGAGTTTTTGTCGACTCGTGCACCTCGTTGTTTCACGCTCAATGTTTGTGAGGCGACTGTACCGGCGTGCCCGACGGCGGCTCCGATATGCCCTCCCTGATCCTTCTTTGAACCTCCTCATACCTATCGGGCGGCAACACTCGAACCAGCGTCATCATCCCCATCATCGAAGCTGTCCATCCCGGAGGAAGGCCGTAGGTTTCAGGCTTTGCGACTTCCTTGTCCATGATCATGACCATGTCCTGCGGATAGCC
>Ga0190272_10000135_pt1 | contig 46674 bp, 36 predicted proteins | sample Popmic504T_FD_133746 | JGI IMG/M metagenome (GOLD analysis project Ga0190272, IMG submission 133746) | Populus adjacent soil microbial communities from riparian zone of Shoshone River, Wyoming, USA - 504 T | ecosystem: Environmental > Terrestrial > Soil > Riparian zone | place: USA: Wyoming...
GCTTTCAAGATGGCAATGATTTGATGCTCGCTGAATTTACTCTTTCGCATTAAGGCCTCCTGGCGTCATACTCGCCCGGAAACCTCTACTTTTCAATGGCCCGGTTTTTGGGGAGGGTTACACAGCCCTCTCCCGGCCAACCAAGTCAGAACCCTTTCTTGTTTCCCCTATTTTGTCGCCAGCGGAATCGTAGTGTTCCTGCTTTAAGCGACCAATCAAGTCTTTTGTGAACTTGGTTTCTCCAGCCTTCTCTCCATTGGCGTCATAATGAACCTCTTTTTCCCGACCAAACCCATCGGTTTCTTTTCTTGTATAGCCCGACTTGTCGCCCATGATCATCCTTTCAGCGATACAGAAACCAATCGATTGTTCGCAGCTTTACCTCGTCAGCAAATTGCCCACTGGTCTAAGTATCCTTGAGCGTCTTACACGTTCGCCGGAGTGGATAGCAACGTCAGAAGAGATTTGACGTTGCGCGTACCGGAGAGAAAGCCCTCAACGTTGGGTACCGCTTGCTGATAGATATGGGTCGATTATTTAGTACCGACCCTTCTCAAAGACCTTCATGGTTCCCTCAGACTGGAGCGTCATCAGCTTCTATTACCTGCAACAGCTTTTCCAACCTCTCTGACGTCGGAGCGTGACATACATTGCTGCTTCCGCCTCCCCGCGTATAGCGCCTGAAGCGGGTATCGCATGGGCCGCACTTTCTTACCGTCCGCCATGGTTTCTAGATTCGCGACTGCGGGTGTGTTTGGATCCACCACATGGCTACACCTCTTGCTGATATTGAAGGCAAGATAGTCTGCGACTTGTAACTGAGGAAACTCTTTACTCTTGGGTTCCGATCTCAAAGTGCTAAGACTAAAGAAGTCGCGGTAAAGCTTTGACTCCTTAAGTTCATCGTGCGCCCACTCCAGTACTTTCCTGGATAGGCCGCCCCGTTCATAAATAAAAGCTGGCGCCTGCTTGTATACGGCTATGTTGTCCCAGGCATAGCCAGTTGCCTGCATCATTGCTACCAGCGCACAGAGGCCGTCTGGAGTCTTGCCGTATTTCTTGATGCGCTGGGGAGTCATTGTGGCTCTGTAGACCGATAGGGGAATCGCGGCCCCAACATCCTGAAGGCCGCTCTCCCTAATGATCGCAATTATCTCGTTCTGAAACTCCTCTCGTTTCTTCTTTGACCATCCTTTGTAAACCGATCGCTTACGGCCCTCGGCCGTCTCAATTTCTTTGGTGTGAAATATCTCGACACCGTAATGTTTGAGCATGAGGTTCCACGCGCGCCCAAACGTTGCCCACTGTTTACCTGTTGCGATGTATCCGGCCACGCTGGTCGCTGGATCGGTTTCACCAAAGGCGGTGCTTTCGTCAACGTAACAAGTCAGCATCAATTTCTCGCTTCGAGCACTTTCAAGTCTCTTAAGCCTGCGCTCGTTTCCATTCCTCGATCTTGACGCGCGCTTTCATGGCGCAGGAACGGTCATTGTTCCGATCAAACGCAACAACTGCGCTTTCAGCTTGTAAAATTGCTGGTCCGAGTTTTCCTATTCCGGCAAAGAACGTTGCAGACTCGAACAAGGCTTCGGGATAGTCATGCACATCCTGGCTCTGTTGGCTGCGGATGACTCTTACCTGCATATATGCTTTTGCGCGCGCGATGTCTTCCCACTCCGCAAATGAGTCGGCCAAATGCTTGAGCGCGTGAAGTGCCTTGCTCGCGATTCCCATTGAATTTCCTATCGTCACTTGGTCCTCAAAGGCTTTTATGGCTTCTTCACGACGGCCGGCCTTTACATAAGCCTCGCCCGCCTTGCACAACGTGTTGAATTCATGGTTTAGGTTACCGGTGAGTTGTGCCACATCACGAGCTTCATCGAAGGCAATTATCGCCAGATCTATTTGCCCATCGGCTGCCAGTACGATCCCCTTGTCACCCAAGGCATTCGCTTCCCGGTGTCTATCACCTATGTCACGGGCAAGCTGAAGTTGCCTATCGAAAGCTGTGATCGCTTTCTGCGGCTCGTTTAGCGTCATATAGGCTTCACCAAGCTGCCCGGCAGCAACAACCTCCAGATGACGGTCTCCTATTTCATGAAGAACGGCGATGGATTGCTCAATTTGTTGAATCCCTTTGGCAGACTCCCCGAGATCGACAAGCCACAGCCCCGACGTTGCTAGCGCTTGTGCCGCCCAGTGTTTGTAACCAAGTCTTTCAAAGATTTGCGCCGCCTGCTCGTCAAGAGATATTGCTTTTGCTGGACTTTTCTTGACGTAAACATTCGCTAAATTCGCCAACGCATTAGCTTCGTCTAACTCATTTCCGTCCTTGCGAGCGTTGTCGACTACCGATTGAAGATGTCCAATAGCCCGGCTGGTTTCTCTTAACCCTGAGTAGGCTAATCCAATATCCGCAATAACTTTCCCTTCTTTTTCGTGCTCACCTAAGTTGCACCAAATTTGCTTAGCGTGTTCGTAGTTCTCAATGGCTTCGTACAACCTTCCGGAGTCGGCAAGCGCACGACCCAAGTGCTGGTAAACCAGGGCAGCCCCACGTTGATCTTCCAGCTCATTAGCCAGGTCTATTGCCTCGCGAAAAACCTCTACTGCAGAACCATATTCCCCGACTGATTCATGAACGAGACCTAAAAGAGTCAAAGGGGATAGTTCGGCCTCTCGACTGTTTAGCTGCTTAGCAATCGAGATCGATCGTTGACACCAGGTCTTTAAGTCATCGGCCGAGAGGCGATTGAGCAGGATGTTGCCGCCCGCCAATATAAAGGTCCAACATAGCTTAGCGACATCACTGTCACCCTCTGCCTGGCTAGCGCACCACGCCCAGCCGTGTCTAATGTTTTCTCGTTCATGGTCAAAAATCTTCAATCCCTCGGCATGAGGTGGCCCACTCTGCAGGTAGAGTTGATTTGCTCGAGTAAGCACATTCAGATAGCGTTGTGCGAAACGCTTTTCCGAGTTTGAGATCTCCTCACCACTAGCCAGGGACTTCCCAAAGATCCGAACCAGTTCGTGCAAACGATAACGTTTGGTCTTTCTGTCAAATAGCACCAAACTACGTCGCAACAAGTCGCTCAGCTGTTGATGGTTTTCATCACTACATACAAATTCCTCGGCCTCCGAGTCGAAGCTCGAGGAGAACACCGCGAGTTGCCTAAACACTGCCGCAGATTCCGGTGAGAGACGCGCGTAACTCAAATTGAAGGATGCGCTAACACCGATATCCACGCCTTCTGTTCCGAGCTTTTCAAGACGAGTCCGTTCATCACGTAGTTGATTCGCAAAACTGGAGGGGTCCAAATCCGCCGTTACTGCCAACAAGCTCCCGGCCGCACGTATCGCCAATGGAAGATATCCGCAGAGTTCACAGATTTCATCAGCTACAGACGGATCAATTCCCGGCGCTATCGATAAGAGTAGTGCTCGCGCCTCCGCCGGAGATAGCTGCTCAAGAACAATGTTCCTAATGCCTGCTAATGCAAGTGGAGTACGGGAGGTGACAAGCATGCTGCATCCCGGTGGTGGTCGGAGAGCTGCCACTTGGGCCGCGTCCACTGCGTTGTCTAAGAACAACAGCACGCGTTTGCCGCTCAATGAACTACGATAGAGATTGCCCAGTTCATCTATGTCGCCTGGTAACCTTCCTTCAGAGCCCCTGAGATCGCGCACACACTGCGCTATTGCGTCGGCGGCTTCTCGCGGTGTCTCATTTGTGCCGCGCATGTTTACCATCAACTGCCCGTCAGGGAATCTGTCTCGCAGCAAGCTGGCTATTTGTAACGTCAGTTCGGTCTTGCCAATTCCGCCCATGCCGCTGAGACAAACAATTCCATCCGCATCTGCGCCCAACGCAGCCTCTAATTGCTCGATTTCCCTCTGACGCCCGACAAAATCTCCAACCGGCGCCGGCAGTTGGAAGAGCGAGCGGCCACGCTCAAGCACATGCCGCAGTACCTGGGCAAGATCTTCTTTGATAACGATGTTTATGTTGTTGTCGCCGATGACAATGCCGTCACCAGCAATGTTGATGCGGGCTTCTGTAAGAAGTTGGGAGGCCGTTGACAAAGGTAAAGCCCGCATCCCGCTGACGAGGCTCGAAACGTCTGCTTCACTGAGTTTGCCTTCTACGGCCTCTATTAATGCTTGAGGTGTGATATCCAATGTAGTGGCTTAATCATCTTTCTTACTTACCAGGTTCACGTTGCTATTGCCGACAACGATTCCATCGCCGGTTAATACAATATTGCCGCTTGCCTGGTCGCCAAAGGCGACGTTTCTGGAACCCTCAATCTCCGTACCCTTTGCTTGAGTCAGAATCTCGGCGATGTCGCGCAATAAACTTGGATTGTCACTTAAGGCCTCTTCCAACTGGACTCGAAGACTCTCCTGAGCTTTGGGCTCCTGGGCATTTGTTAGCGCAGAATCCACGGCGGCTAGTGTCTCAGGTTTTGTGCCGCGCAATTTTTGCCAAACACTTTGTGCCACATGCCATGAGCCAGCTCCCAGCTTGTTAGCAGCTGTCTTGGCAATCTGCTTTGTCGCTTCTTCGCCCGCGGAGCTGCCCAATTGTTTCAGGTAAGGGGCGGCCATAATAAGGTAGGGCACTACCGTATTCACTACTTCAGCTATTTCCATCATTTGTATTGCCTCTCACCAAAGCTCAACTACCCAAATTTGATACCGGGCAGTTGAATAAAAAGTTCCTTTTCGCTGCAACGCAAATCTTCGTTCAGCAACGAGCTACTATTCCTACACAAACTTTGTAAACCTAGGATGTATCAACCGTCCATCGTAACATTTCGATCACCCCAATTTGGAGCGCCTCACGTATGCCTCAAGTCGCAGTAACGGACTGCTAATTCATACCAACCGCGTCCCCAGCCCACCGAAAGCTCACGCCAATTTCCTCTCTTCCGAATCGATACAAACCGCGACACATCCCATGGCCGGTTCAGTGGCTGAACACCGCAAGCTGTCAATCAAATACCAACCGCGTCAACCACAGTAATTCCACAGGTTCGGGTGCCAAAAGGGGGCTCCAGGGAAGGAGGCTCTGACCCTTGACAGCCGATAGCTAGATGCTGTAAAGCGAATATTGTCTATAGGTTACAGTGAGAGTATTGAGAGGTAAATATGGCACGCACGAGGGCACCGCCAAGCTCAGTTCTTGGCTTAGGGTGATCCTACAGTACTTAATAAAACAACTGCCCTGAAGAGCTCCACTTGCTGGCGGCACTCTTCAGGGCAATTTCACCTCTTGCGCGAGCCCGAGGCGGGGATACGTGTACCCCAAATTCCTGCGGATTGTACACCCGCCCTTCCTCGAAGTTCAAGGGGAAATAGGAGGGAATATGCAAGGATCTTTCGAAGTTAGTAATCAGTTTTCGCACCGTGGTCCCGTAGCCCGGCAATTTGCTCAGATCGTCGAATTGGATCACACCCAGCAGTTGCTCTGGGTGAATGGCCAACTCGACTCATTCGAGCTGCTCAAAGTCGAGACGCTGGTTTGCCTGGTACGGTACTACCATTCACAGGGAGAGAATAACGCTGTGGTTGAGGCGGCGGTAATTGCCGTAAACCAGAGAATCCGCGTTGCGGTGGCCAGCAAACGCCTGGGATTGACAGAAGGGCCGCCGACCGCAGAACTGAGCCACGAACTCCAGTCGCTTCTTTGGACCCAGGTTTTTGATTCGAAGCGTCCGTGGGTTGGGATTTGTTTTTGGAAAGTCTTCGGACATCTACTAACAGACCTCCTCAGACAGAGTCGTAAGCAAGCATCCTGTTCCATCGACTCTGACCTGCGTGCGCGCTCTTGCGTCTTGAAGTTGCGAGCACAAGGACTACCGTTAGAAGTCAGCGTGGATTTGCGAAGAAGATTGATGCAGTTGAAGCCTAATCAGCGTCGGGCGCTCTTGCTTCGAGTCGGTTACGGGCTTTCGGTACGCAAGACCGCAGCGATCCTCCATCGACATCCACGTTCCGTGGCCAATCTCGTGAGAGCCGCGAAGCGGCGATTACGTGACCATTAATCGAAATGTTTGGAGACGGCGGCGATTTTTGTCGCCGTCTTCCGCCTTCTTACTGAAACCAAACCAATTACGTCACCTTTCTGGCGTTGAGCACCTCCCAGTTTCACCCGGAACCTAAAAAATTTTTCATCCCGATCTTTCCTCTTTTGCCCTTCTCCAACGCTTTATACACCTGAAGAAAAAATTATTGTCGCGTTGATTGTCCACTGGATGAATCAGGAGGTATTGCTGTGTCTTCAAAACTCATAGCTATCAGTGTTCCGTCGCAACTCACTGCCGCGCAGCCTACAGCTGATCGGGCACCGACAGTTAGAGACTGCATAGTTCAGGCCAGCAAGGCGGGAGCTAAGCTTTACAACGGGCAACCAGTCAGCGTCTTGCTGGAAGATCCGGATAACGAGGCTGAACTCAGCATGAAAGCCGATGAATCCGCTTTGGTCCATCAGGGAGTGCTGAGACAGTTCGCCGTTCCCAAAAAGCTCCTGGTAATCCTCAACTGGAAGATGCGCTCCCAATATCATGAGGTTCCCGCCTCCACCACTGTCCGGGGGCTCGAGGATCTGGTTGAGGAAGATGTGAAGAGAGTACTGGGCGGCCGGGTTCGGAAGTACGAGTTTCAAATCACTGGCACAGCGATCCGACCTGATCACAAAACGCCGCTGTTGAACCTCACTCACTACCCAACTCGAAATATTTGCCTGGATGTCTTGCGTGACGGCGAGTTGAGTCTCGTCACTACGCCCCAATGCCCTTCAGTCAACGAATACCTGCTGCGGAAACACCTCACTCGAGGCCGATTTCAGAGCGGAGTAGACCAGGGTCTTTGGCGGCTGGTGGGTATCCGTTGGCCTGAGGCCATCTTTGCCGTTCGACGAGAAGAGTGTAGGGGTAGAAGTCCTGAAGCGCTCGTTCGCTTCCAGCTCGACAAGTACCCGCAGAGCGCGCCAGGGATCGACCTTTGGGACTTAGACCTGCAGAGCAAGATCGAGCCGGCCGAGTGGCCGAACTGGTTCCCACAGTTCGTGGTGCAACACTATCCGGCTTTTGCGGTTATCGAGCCGGCGCCGTACACATTCGAACTGCTTCAGATGTCAGCGGCAATTGCTCGCAGGCTGAAAGTGGCCGAAGGCGATTCGTGGGATCCGTCGGGAGACATCACTCAGTGCCTCATTCGCTTATTGACTTCCTTTCGGAGCGACCGCTCGGAAGTTAGGGGTTCCCGTCGGCGCCGTACTCAACAGAATTCACAACAACCCTTTGCACCAGCTTGACCCATCGGCGCGCCGACAAGCGTAAAACAAAGCTGTTGACACAGTTAGTATCAATTCAACTACTGGGCGTCGGAACAGGACTTGGAGGAGGAGACGAATGGGAAAGCGAAAAAGATTAACAACCGAGAAAGGCATAGAGCAGTGGAAAGCCGAGGGGCGTGGCAAAGGGCGGCTGGCTGAGTATCAGCCCTGGTTACGCATTCAGGATGTTCCCAGCAGAGGTCTGGTGACTCGAATAAAAGGCTGGACTACTTCACGCGTTCACCATCTTCTCTCGCTTCTTGAGTTGCGCTACTTCTACAAACTGGAGTGGGCCCTGGACGTGGTTGATATCCGGGAACAGTACCCCCTGGAGCTAGAAGAGACCCTGGCGATCGCCGAAGCCTGCGGCATTCGCCATCCCGTCGATAACACGACAATGCATCCGATTGTGTTCACTACTGACTTCGTAGTCACCGTTAATCGCAACGGCTTGGAGGTAGACCTGGCGCGGACCGTGAAGTACGAAAATGATTTATGCGGCAAGCGCACACTCGAAAAACTTGAGATAGAACGGCGGTATTGGAGGCGGAGAGACATCGATTGGAAGATCACTACGGAAAAAACAACCTCAAAAGTGCTAGCGCGAAATGTGGAATGGGTGCACCCGTACCGGCGGCTCGAGGATTTTTGCTGCCTCCCAGACATGACCTTCAGGAGCGCGATCGCGCTTCTCAGCAAATCTGTCATAGAGCAGAAACGCCCGCTGCGAGATATCACCATTGAGATTGATGATGCATTGGGCCTGGAAACGGGATCCAGCTTGGCTCTCGTGCGGCACCTGCTAGCAAAGCGCTACTGGCGGGTCGACATGAACCAACCGATCAATCCGGGCCGCCCTTTAGTAATTATTGAAGCCAGCGTGGGCTGAGTCAGGAGTTTTCATGATGGAACTTGTTATCAACTCACTGCTCGAGGAGACAGGAGAAACCAGCGACAGACGCGTTGACCGCGTGTTGTGGATTGATCCAACCAGGGATAAAGCCGTCACTATTGACATAAAGGATCCGAAGGCGTGGCCTCTAGAACGGCGCCTGGCGGACCTGCTCTCAGGAATTGAACGCGCAGAACTCCAACTGCTAAATGATGACCCGTACGGTTGCCTGATTCAACCCGAAGACCAGATAAAGGCGAAGCACCGAGAACACCGCGATAGGTCCTGGGCCATCATCGCGCCGCTGGTAGAGTCTGCAGATCCAAGGATATTCAATTATCGATCGAACAATTCGCCTGTCCACGCGCGGGCCCGCAAAAAGGGCAAACGCAAGGGCGCCGTGTACGAACTGCTCCGTCGTTACTGGCAGCGGGGCCAGATCAAAAATGCTCTGTTGCCGCTGTTCTTCAAGTGCGGCTGGAAGAACGAAAGAGATGAGAAGGGCAGGAAGAAGATCAGGCGCAGACGCGACGGGAAAGTGGCGCAGAAGAAAGTCGGCCGTCGCACACGACTCCGAAGTGAAGGAGAATCAGTTGGCCTCAATGTAGACGATAGCGTGCTTGAGAAGATGCGTCGGGCCATAAAGCATCACTACCACAAGCGGGAAGGCAAGACGCTCCCGCTTACTAAAGCCTACACCAAGATGTTGGCTGATTCATTTCGGTCTGGCTACACGCTTGGTCCAAATGGAGTCCTACAACCGGTGCTTCTCCCGGCAACGGAATTACCGACCATCGAGCAATTCAAGTACTGGTTTCGTCAGGAACGGAGCCCGCGAGAGTCACAAATCGCCCGACTTGGCGAAGGCCGATACAACCTTGACGGTAGACCACTTCTGGGCAACCCCGCGGATTTGGCGTTCGGTCCCGGCACAATGTTCGAGATAGATGCGACGCTGGCCGACGTCTACCTGGTGAGCCGTTTGGACCGGAGTTGGATCGTCGGGCGCCCAGTTATCTATTTTGTTCCCGACAGGTTCTCGCACATGATCGCGGGTTTCAGCGTCGCACTAGAGGGACCGTCCTGGGTGGGTGCAATGCTCGCTCTGGAGAACGCTGGTTCTGACAAGGTGGCCTTCTGCGCTGAGTTTGGCATCCCCATCGAAGAGTGGGAGTGGCCCAGTCACCACCTGCCCGAAGCTCTACTGGCTGATCGCGGCGAGATAGAAGGCGTAAACGGAGATCACCTGGCGAATGCATTCAACATTCGAGTGCACAACACTGGACCAGGCCGTGCCGATTTAAAAGGCCTCGTCGAGCAACACTTCAATCTAACGAATGAGCGCGCAATCAACTGGTCGCCCGGGGCCGTAAGAAAACGCGAGCGCGGCGATCGGGACTACCGGTTGGATGCGCGACTCGACCTCTACCAGTTCCGTCGAATAATCCTTTTGAGCGTCCTCGATTACAACAAGAATCATCGCATGGACAAGTACCATCTGGACGAGCAGATGATAGCGGACAAGGTTGATCCATACCCGCTCGATCTTTGGCATTGGGGGATAAGAAACCGAAGTGGGCACCTGAAAACAGTACCCACGGAAAGGCTGCGCCTCAATCTACTTCCAGAGGTCGAAGCCTCCATCACGCAGAGCGGCATTCTCTGTGAGGGGCTCTATTACACCTGCGATCTTGCTCTCAGGGAGCAGTGGTACCAAACCGCGGGAGAGCGGGGCCGCCGAAAGATCCGGGTTGCCCGGGATCCCCGCAATCTTTCCCATGTCTATCTGCGCCTCGATAACGGCGCACGCATGGAAGTCTGTTATCTGAAAGAATCCGACCACGCGTTTCTCAACCGTGATTGGTATGAGGCGGCGGATGAGTTTGAGTTACGAAAGCAACGCAGCGATCTGTCACGAGGCCGGTCGTTGCAAGCGGCGGTGGGACTTGATGCGGAGTTCCAGGCGGTAGTGGACGAGGCGGAAAGCCTGGCGCGCGTCATAATTGTCCGCCGACTTCTTTTTGCTGTCGCGGCGCTTTGCCTTCTGCGGTGAGCCTGGTTCTTTTTGGTTTGCCGTTAAGTTTGTAGTTGTGGCGTTGGCCTGAGATGTCGCGCCTTCTTCCTCCTGGTCTGTTAATTCGAAGAGGGATTGCGGTGATTGCTGTATGAGCTCCCGAAGATCAAGCGGCTGCATGTCGTCATACTCGCTGAGAGCACTCGTGTCTCCCATACGCAGGGCCTTGAGTACTGGCTGCGCCTGCCTCAGACTATCTATTGCAACCGAGCGAATGACGTTAGTGGTTAGCCGTTCCTGCCCATCTAATGTGGTCGTTATGGCGCGCGCCTGCGCCAACATGTAAAGCTTCGCAGCGATGTCTACGATGCCTTGGGATTGCTCGTACAGAGTTGCAGCAAGTTCAACAGTGAGCGCGGTTGGCGTGCGGGTGTACTGATACATCCATAACGCCTCCACAAAGAGTTGCCATACCCCGGGTAACGTCTTCTGATCGTCTTCACCGACCCATTGGCCCTCGGGCATTCTGTCCCAGATCATATCCCCCTGGCCCAATCCGCGACGTATCTGATGAAATTGCCCGCTCAGAACGCGCCGAGCCTTAGGTGTACCTACGAGGAGAACCGGCACGCCGATCGTGTTCGCGAGCTGCACGAAAAAGTTGAGCATCCTTTCCGCTCCTCCGCTCTTGGCCTGACTGAGTCGTTGTATCTCGTCTATCACAAGCATTCCCAAGCCATGATTAGTAGCCACTCGCGCGATTTGCAGAAGCAGCTCATCGGTGTTTTTTCCACCGGCGTTTATTTGATAGTTAGTCCCGAGAATGTCATCTACTGCCGCAAAGAACTGAAGGCATAGACCCTTGATGCTGCTGTCAAAGGGGGCTTCCAATTTCAGCCACGCAATCTGACTGCAAATCAGCTCGCGTTCTTTATACTTCCCATGAGAAATCACCTGCGGATAGAGGCTTAGGACGCCTTCGATCGAGCTGGTTTTGCCTACGCCGGGTAACCCGATGATGGTGAAGCCGCTGGGAAGCGGCCGAGCAGTGTTCCTCAGAAGGGCCGTTGAGGGCGAAAGCGAACGGATTCGCTGGTCCATGTCTCGCCAGTGCCCGCGCTCCATTGGATTTCTGTTTCGGTAGCCGCTGCGAATCATCCTGCTGATACGCTGCTGAAGATCGAAGTGGACAGGCAGCACCTGGAAGAATTGGGTTGAATCCTGAATCATTTGTAACCGTGCTTCGCTGCTGAGGAGCCTATAACTCGAATCGTAATCAGGGTAATAGCCCAGGCAGTCTTCGACCTGTTCCTCATTGAGAACTGGCGGCAGGGCCTCGATAAAAGGATTGCCGCGGTAGAAAGGGACTTCCTGCTCAACGTAAGCAGCAAGTCGCTGCTCTCCGCGGAAGAACACTATTGCCGGTGGTGATGTTTTCTTCTTCATTTCTGCTTTCTCCTTTCAATTGAATCTCGAAGCTTTTGAATAGGCTGGGATGGAGGGACGTAGCCCGCAGGTCGCGGGCCGACTGGGCCCGCCACTGAGATCTCGGGATTGTGCGGCTGATCTTTGCCGAACTGCCATGCATTATCGCGACGTTCACGGTCGCGCTCGCGTCTACGGTTCTCTCCAATGTTAGCGACCCGTGAGCGCTTGCTGCGTTTTTCAAGGCCGTCAGGCCGAGGATCTTAGGAGCATTTTAGACCACGGGAAAAATCCACAGGTTTCGGCTGCCGAGCGGTTGCTTCAGGCTGGGCATCTACAGTCAGCACCCGAAGACGAGAGCAGGGATGCGGCATGATCGGCTTTTTCCCCGAGAGCTATCCCGACGAATTGCTGTTTAGCATTCTGTCGCGTTACCACAGGCGCATGGGATACCGAGATGATGCTTCGACGGCGCGAGACTTGTTCGGCAGAGAAGTGATCAGGCCTTCGGTGGATCTACCAGCAAATTTGGGCGAGCTGGTATCACGACTGCCTCCTGGTCACCCGTACTCCGTCGCTCGCCTCATAGATTGTCATACTTTGCTTCCGTTCTATTCATCATTCGTTCCAGTTCGACGTCTGGAGCAAATCCGTGCCGACATGGAGGGCAGCGGGGGAGCTCGCATACACAGTCGTCTTGGAATCAACACCTTCAAAGGAACGCCTCGTACGCTCAAGTATTGCCAGGGTTGTGTTGAGCAGGATCGCAGCGTCTTTGGTGAAACCTACTGGCATAGACTACACCAGGCTGCTGGTGTAGAAGTATGCCCGACACATCAATGTTATTTGATTGATACTGGCGTGGAACTCGGGACGTGGGGTACTCGCGATGTTCTGATGGCTGCGGAAGAGGCAATTGATAAAGAAACCTCACGTCAGAAAGAACCCGACCAGTATTTTCCCATTCATCTGCGAATCGCTGAGGGTGCAGCGTGGCTGCTGCAGAATCCGATGCGCGGCAGCGGTGAACTGGGCCATCGTGAGAGATATCTTGAACTCTTCTTTCGAAGAGGCGCATGCACTTACTCTGGTCGGTTCAACTCCAGCTTCTTCGAAGAGGTAAGAGAGGTCTATCCAGATGATTACCTTGAGGGTATCCATTGTCCTCTGAGGCGAAGGGATAATTGGGCACAGAAATTAGTGCGCAAGGAGGGATTATCGCAACATCCTTTGTACCATCTCTTGTTGGTTGACTTTCTGGGTCTAACAATTCAACAGTTCTTTGCACTGTCAGAAAACCGCCGACCGTTTGGGGAGGGTCCCTGGCCATGTCTAAATACAGCCAGCCAGCACTTTGGCCAAGCCTTAATAACAGAGTACGAGACTTCGACCACCCAAAGAAATGGCAGAACGCCGCGAGGAACTTTTCGATGTGGCTGCGGTTTCGCTTATTCGAGAATTGGTCCTGAAAAGAGCGAGGAAGAGCGTTATCGTGTAGACCGTTACGTTACATTTGGTGATGAATGGGATAGTTGCGTGCGGGAACTTTTTCGTTCGGGAAAGTACTCCCGCAGAAGTCTCGCTAGCAAGCTAAACTTAGCGACAGCTAGGCTGACAAAGGAACTGATCAGACTGGGGCTATTTATGCCCCCCGAGGGTGTCGCTACCACGTCGGATAGGCGAAGGAAGCTAATAGCGCCTCAGACCTTCAATGACACGAAGGAGAAAAACAGAGCGCTGTATCTAGAGGCGGTAAAGAATCATCCGAGCCGTACCGCTGTACGACGAGCAATTCCCGGCGCCGACATGTGGCTCCGCACGAACGATCAAGAATGGTGGGCCGCCAATTCTCCCTCCCGAATATATGCCGCGCGGTCCACCTACATCGATTGGCAGGAGCGAGACTCCAAATTGGCGGCGGCTGTGTTGGCCGAAGCTGAAAGGATTCTCACCGTCCCTGGACGGCCCGTTTTTATTTCTAAGACAGCAATCGCGCGCCACCTGAAGATCACCGATGTGATCATAAAGCGGCCTGATAAAGTACCGCTTACTATGAAGGCGTTGCTGGATGTCCGCGAGGACATTGAAAGTTTCGCCGCGCGGCGGGTTAGATGGGCAGCTAAGGATTTTAAGGAACACGGCATTTGTCCTACCCGCTCGAAACTCTGTATAACGGCGGGTATAACTGGAAGAGTTGCGATGATGGCAAACGTTGTGGCGGAAGTGGCTGCGGCCATGGCGCAACTCCATCAGGAGCTGGGATTGCATTGCGATATCGCAGCCTGATTTGGCGTCCCTGACAACTTCTCTACGTCGCACTTCTGACAGTCAGATCTGACGCCGACCCCCCCAACACGCAGCAATCCTCGAGGGCAGCTTTAGCAACGGAAAAGCGTTGATCTGCTCTACACTCGCAAACATGATTGATATGACCGAACGAAAGCAACTATTCAATACCGTCAGCGCCTTGCGGTATTCCGACTTAGGCCAGAAGGTCTCTTTGCCAGGACTCAAAAAAGAGCTGCGCAAGTTCAATTTGTCCAGCGTCCTGGTAGCGCTGGCCCAGATCAATATTCTTGTCTCACTCAAGAAAGTCAATCGAGAAGGTTTCTCAAATCTGACTGACTACCTTGTGGACAATTATTTCGATTTGGACGTACGAAGTCATCCAAACTTCGCCACGGCGAAAAACGCTGGCCACCCCATATTTGGTCGGCAGCAGCTTCTTGCTTTAATGCGACTGTGCGCATTGGAGTGCACCGAAAACGGCACTCTCTTAGCGGACGGCCATACGGCCGGCGGTTACGCCTTGGGTCGTTGCTATTTGATTCTGAGCGATCATTACTTTACCAAGGAGAATGAGAAAGCGATCGCTTCTGGCTCTGAAATAAAACGACGGCGAAACCAGGCCCTACAACTGGCCCCACAATTTGAGCTGTTCATTCCGCAGAATCTAAAGCGGGTAATGGTGCGTTGGGAGATGATGCTTTCAGATGTCTTGTCTTCTGCCTGGTTAAAGAAAAGGTTGGGAGGCTTCGACCTGGCAGGCCAGTTCCGAATCGCAGTAAATCTTGAGCTCCAGGAATATCGTGATTTCATTTTTTCCAGCATTCTCAATTACCTCTCACTTGATCTGGCGGATGTAATTAAGCGCGGTCATATCCTGAAAATGCATCGCTCCGGCTATATCAAAGAGTCGCGAGTTAAACAGGATGACTATGATCGCTATCTCGCCATCGATTCCCTCAAACTAGCTGAGATTCGACCTCGAGTGCTGGAATTCGCGGATAAATTGAAGCTGCTCCCCAACGTGGACTTCGCAGTGTTTCGGAGATGGCCCTTGGTAGAACTCGATACAGGATACTTTTTCACTTGGGACCCGCTCTTCCTGGTCGAGAAACTCGGCGACGGAGTTCGACACACAATCAGGGACAGCCTCGCCCTCAAAGAGGATCGCAAACGGGCCTCCACCTCCTATGGGTACCTATTCGAAGGGTACGTTGATGCCATCATGAGGCGCGTCTACCCTCGCGGAGCGGAACAGTTCGTTTCGTTCCCTAAGTTCAGCAAATCGAAGGCACAAAATAACGAGGCCTTCGACGGCGTGGTGACCTGCCAAGGCGGCCATCTGATTGTGATGGAATACAAAGGGGGTTTTCTAACCGCGCAAGCCAAATATGGCGGCAAGATGACGACCTTTCTAAAGGATCTTGATCTAAAATTCGGAGTTGGCAAAGGCGCCGGCGTTCGACAACTTGTGACCAAGATCGAAAAGCTGTTCCATAGTGATCGCGCTCAGCGGGATCTCATTCCGGAACTTGAGCAGTGCGGTCAGACACAGAAAATCACTCCGGTGCTGGTTGTGCAGGAAACCTTCCTCGGTTTGGACTTCATGACGGAGATCTTGAACCTCAGATTTCAGAAACTTTTGAAGACTGCCAATATTACTGAAGCCGTAAATATCATGCCGCTGCAGGTACTCGACATCGATAGCCTTGAAGTTATGACCCCGAATCTAATAGCCGAGGACTTTCGGCTGGAGCAAGTACTCAATGCTCGAGCTCACATGGATCCAAACCTAATCGCCAACCTTTTTAGGTTAACGACGGAACTCTTCCCCAATTTTGGTGCCCGCGAGGACACTGAACTCGAAGCGCGATTTCTTTCCATTACTGAAAGAATGCGCCACAAGTTTTGGGGCATAGACGGTCAGGAGGGGAGAGCAAGGGGTTAACCTAGAAACTGGGCCAAGAAGCCGTCCTAGGGGCATTCAGTGTCTGTTTAACGGAGTCCGCGACTTTCTTTTCGCTTGCCGTACGTTGTCTCGGTCCAAAAGGATGTGAAGTCCGCGACTTTCGTTTATCATGAGGTCGTTGACCCGTTGTGCAGAATCAATGACTTACGGGTCACTGAAGTCCGCGACTTTCTTTTCGATGAACACTCATTTGTGTGCGGTGACATCTATGTCGCGGAAAGTACATCAAAGTCGTGGACTTTACATCTAAGTCGCGGACCGTTCAGTCGGGATGGTTGGCACGAGGGACATCTAAGTTGCGGACTGTTGTGGAGTTGACCAATGACGGTCTAAGCACTGTGCTGATAGGTGAAGATATTGGAAAGTGTATTCCGTTCTAGCCTTGAACTTGGTGTAAAAGTTTCAGCGTAGCGTTCGTAACAGGAAAGAATTTTACCTTTGTTCACTTGGGACCAGTCTGAATTGTCTTAATTTTGCCCGAAGCGTGTTTTGGCAATCGTTTCAAGTCGAGAATTCTGTACCACGCTCCGTCTTTCGCCAAAACGCCGTCGCGAATTAACTGGTCGAAATCAATGGGCGTAGCAAGCTCAACTACTTTCTGTCTGAACTCTGCCTTGGTCATTATGTGTTTGGATAGGTCACTCATGCGCCATATTATAACTTAGAGTAGCTTCCACTAACGACAAGTTAGGCGGATGCATTCTTCTCCCGAATCTCGCCAGTATAGGGCTGAATACCGCTAGACGTAACGAGAATCGTGGGAAGCGACGGCCCTCCTAATCCGGGGCTTTTTATTTCGGGGGTGGCACCTCCTGCCGTGAGCCGTCGGGCAAAGTGTGGAATCGCTTTACTCCGAGATCCAAAGTAATCTGAGTTTCAATGGGAGAGCCTTCATCGGTGTTTCGTATCAAGTTTCCCTTGTTATCATAAAACTTGATAGTTATCGGGAGGCTTTTGACCTGTTCAAGTCGATAGTAATCTTGGGCGAGGACTCTCATTAAAAACAGAATTTCTACTTCCTGTGTTTCCCTCCAACCCATAGGAACTTTATCAACAGAGCGAAGAGTAATTTCAGGTAGCTACGGCGTTGGATCGAGCTGTCGCTTTGCTGACATCCCAAATGGAACTGGACTACTCTAAGGCCGATGTCGCCTAGTCAAGCACCGGACGAAAGTTCCTTCATGAGGTATAAGGCCGGGCCCTTGATCAGGCCGCACTCCTGGGCGGCGGAATGTATGGACCTACCATGTTCAGCGATTCAGGATATTCTAATAAAAGCGGGCAGTGTATCGCGCTTTCGATGTTCTAAGTTGCTAACCTCGTGAGCTGGAGGATTCTTCAGTGACCCGTTCTGGATTTTTTGTCGGACCAATAACCATTGACCACTAACGCGAAGGATTTAGAATTTCGCTCATTCCCATGGACTGGAGGAAGTGTTGATGAACGAACCGAAGACCACGTCCTTGGATCGTGAGGTCTTTGGCCAATTTGTCTAAGATCTCCAGGCCAAGTCGCGGACTTTCGACCTTGGGGATTTGTTCGAGCCATTTCCTTGAACAATCAAAAGCGGAAAGGCTAGCGAACAATTAGTTCACGGTAGCTTTTCGATTTTGAAGAAAAACCAGTTGTACTAGAACCCCGATAAAGGTTAAGAGTCGGGAAAAGATGAAACAGAGCGATGCATGCATACCTACCGCCCCGTGGGGAATTGGGTGGAAGGAAGATCAGAAGAAAGTGAGGTGATGAGAGCCTCCCCTTGAAATCGAGGAAGCTCGCGACCTAATCGCTGAATCGACGGATAAGGCTCCTAACTGCAAATATAATCGTGCCTAGCCGTGGCGTCCTCACCAATCAGATAGAACCTCTCATTAAACGGATAGACACATCTTCAGAGTGCCGCACTTTGCGGGAGGAATGTTTCCAGAAAACGCTGCGCTTTCAGTGCGCACCGCTGGCACAAATATTGCTCCCGCGCATGGCAGTTCTCAAGAAGTCTAACCATCAACTTACTTAACTGGAAGGAGACAGCAGTGAAACGAATTACAGCAACCATTCTGAAAGCCACCCTTATCGCACTCGCGTTCGTAGCCTGGCAGACTGCGAACATGACTGCCTCAGCGCAGACGCCCGTCAGTTCGTTTGAGATCGTGCACTTTGTCGAGACCAAGGGCCGCGTCACAAATACGCAGAACGCCTTCGACACAAGCATGTACACCCACTACGCCGGTACCGGTACGCTTACAGTGAATATCATCTTGTACGACGAACGCACCGGTCTGCCAATTCCGGGTCCGTGCGGTGCCACCGGCTGCGATTTTCTTTACGGCGGCACTGCGCCCAGGCGACGGAAGATCCACTTCGATGAGCTCTGCGACTTCACAAAACAGAATGTGTTTCTTGGTGTCGCGTTCATTACGATTCGGGGCGATGTTCCGTCAACTTTCATTGCCGACACCTACCTCGTCAACTCTCGGCAGAACGCCTTTGACCTCTCGTACGTTCTGCTTCCGCTTCACCCGCTGCCGACAGGATTTCGCCGGTAAGTTCTCTGGGCGCATGTCGGCGCCAAACGCAATCGGCGCCGGAGCGCCCGCCCTGGGTCGCGGTGGATGGCGGGGAGGCCCTGTGGATTCTCTATCAAACCTTCACCGAGGTCGAGAGTTGGTGGGACCCAACGATGTGATAAGGATCGTAACTAACGAGTCGGGCTTGTGACTCATCGTGCGCATCCCAGAGATTGATGTGCCACATCGGGCGCCACTTCCTGGCACACTTGATACTGGCATTCCGAGTCTTCCTTCCTCCGCTGAATCAAGCGATCTGTACGAAACCCGAGACCTCGAATTGATCAATACAAGGTGGTACGAATTAGCTCACTTGAATTGAACACTAATTAACTTGACACTGCTATTCAGATCTTGCTGAGCAACGAGTCGCGAAAAAGGAAGGGTTCAGGGGCAGTGCTCAAGGCGGTTATTTCTGCCGGACATCTAAAAAATCCTAAATCGACGTGGTCGCGACATAGCTCGCGCTTAAATGTTTGACTAGTTCCTCCATCAAGGTCTGAAGCTCTGGGGGAAATAAGTCAGGGGGTTCATGCAGACCGGACGTGACGCTAAAGAAAAGAGCATTCACCTCACTATTGAATTCCTCAATCTTGTTGAATCCACCCTCGCATAAGACTAGAGCAAATTTCTTACCGCTTCGCCTTCCAAATAGAGTCTCCTTGTCGTCCGCACTAAGGCGTACCCAACTAAGGAATCCACGTTCCTCAAGTCGTACAATTCTCTTTGTTACCTGCGAAGGGGACGCACGAAAGTAGTGTCGCAACATATCTCTCATGGGTTTGCCGAGAAATATTTGCTGACCGTTGTGCGGTTTTCCCAGATACTTAATGCCAGACAACACGAAAAGATCGGTTGGCGTTAGCTCAATTTTCCTGAAGGCCTCCGTCATTCGAGGAACGAGTAAGGAGAAGGCCTGAAGGAGGCAGAGGGGGAGGTCTCTTGTTTCATCCATAGGGGTGCTCCTCGAAAGGCGACGCATGATACGCGCATACGAAATTTCGTACAAGAAAATTTTTCCGGCCGGAAAAACGGCTTGACATCTCTGGGAGGAACCTTAATGATAGACGGTCCGCCGCTAAAGCGGGAAGCCGTCCACTGCCTTGAGACGCGGCGGTAGAATTCCCCCAAGCGTTACACTATTTCGAGAAGCCTTTTTGACTATTTGAAAGGAGAGCAGTGATGGCTACAACGGCCGCTGCAACTGCCATGACGAAAGAAAACCAAAGTGAAACCGTAAAGATGACGCTTTATATTGAGAAACCTGTTGTTAAGCAATTCAAAAAGCTCGCGATCGACAAAGAGATGGACTACTCCAAACTTGCAACTCTAGCCCTCAGACAATTCGTTGAAAACCAGTCGGAATCCGACTCCCGCTAAAACAGCAACCCGCAAAACCGTCTCGACCAAGATACCGCTTGACCGTCTCACCGCTTTGGTGGTACGGTACCGGTGTCTCTCCCGTTTGATAAACCCCACGTCCTGAGCGACCTAGTAGTGGGCACGTTCACCAGGTTCAACGATCTGGCGCGGCGTCCGTGTGCAGCAAAGGAACCAATTTTCAGCTAAGAACGACTTTAGAACCTTCGCGATTAACACCCTAACCACTGGAGACAAAAATGAAAGACCTTCTTCTCGATGATGCGCTTTCTCCGGTTGCCAGTTCGCTTGAACTGATCAAAGCATCGGTGAAAAGACGCCACTTCATGCAAACCCTTGGCCTCGTTGCCGCCGGATTAGCGCTCTATCCCAAAATTGCTGTTGCAGAGCCGGCAGAGGCTGGGCAATGGCGCGACACGGTTACAAAGTTCGTAGAAAAAATCTGTAATGACGACAATCGTCAAGCGCAGACAATCAACACCCAGATCTACCAATCCTCGGTCAACTACGCACCAGCACCGACCACATTTCACGCCACGTATTCGGCCCCACTTATCTTTGCGACAAGAGTACTGCCGCAACGCGTCGTGTGCTCGAACGGATTCCAGGTCTACTGGTTTCCTGCTTACGACATTTACCACCCGTGCCGTGGGTTGAATGATCTCAATGCATTCGAGATGCGGCGGATCACCAATCAAAAAGAAGTCGCACAGTACGGATGTGTTGTTGCACCGACCAATAGTCGAGGCGCCATCGAATACGGCGACCACGCCGATTACAATCAAACTGTTGCGAGCTATGGAATTAATCCTCGCGACTTCAAACCAGAATTCAAAAGAGTATTTACCGGTAAAGGACGTTCCCGATTTGGCTATCAGGTGGTCCATAAATCGCAGGTTGGTCTTAGCGGCAAGCCGCTACGAGACGTTCTTCTGTCAGACCGGGACTGGTAACGAGTTGCCGAAAGATCGGCAAGGTTTAATCGGAGGTTTGTTATGAGCTTTCAATCAGGACGGCCACCCCGAACTGAATGGACGGGCTATGCCACGCTAACACTGATTTTGCTCTTTATCGCTTCTATAGCGCAGGTGTTGCAGGTTCCGCATTCTATAAGCCAATGGTTGCGCTCCCTTAACACGCAGCAGGATCAGCTTATTTCTCAAGTTTCGCCGGTGCCCGATCCGGCGCCCGTACCAGCGCCAGTTGTAGAAAAAAAATCACACTACCAGGACATGTGTGCTGAATGGATATCTTCAAACTCTCAAAAACCGTATGACTTCATTTGCACTGGTCCCTCCACCCTGGATGTGCATGAAGCAAGCAATGGTCAAATCAACAAGATAGGCTCCGGAAGAATTGTCACCGGTGGTCGCTTGGAGGCAGTAGTTGTTTCGCCAACGAAAAATCGAAAGGGTTATTGGGAGCTACAGCTATCACCGGACAAGAGCACGATGGCAGGAACTTGGCACGGAGATGATCCTCGAGAATCTGGCCGCCTCGAATTTCGTAAGTTGAAATAGGCCCATTTGGCTTTGTTGGGACCTTAAAGCGGTTCGATCTTGATTTATTGAGGGAGAAGACAGTGAACCCACCTTCTCACATTACAATTGTTCGAAGTTGGCAAGCTGTGGTGCTTATTGCCGTTTTGACACTTCACCTTTTTGCGTTCCCGTCCAATGCGCAATCTGGCAAGCGGCGCCGAACAACTAAGCTGGGTCCGGCAGCTGCGACCCAAGCCACCGATCCCATTGAGAGGGCGATGACTTTTGTTTGTCAGGATCGCATCCGCGACCCGCAGGGAACAATTCCGATAGACGAAATGGCAACGCAGATACCGTTGTCAATCACCGATTCTCGAGTGATCGCGGGAAGAAATAGAGCCCAATCAATGTTACCGATAGCGAAGCGGCTAATACCGTTCGCGTTGAGCCGAGTGGCTGCAAATAATAGGTTGGAGCCACTAAGTCTTAAATGGATCGTAGAGAGGGTTCGGTCCGTCAATGTCATCAGAGCCGAGCCTGGTCAACGAGACAATGCAGTCTGGCGCCCGAGCGAACCGGATACGATAGTGTTCGGCACAGTATTTTTGGCCGGACTTCGATCCAATGAAGCCATGATCGCAGTCCTGGCGCACGAAATTACCCACGCTATTAATGGAACCGACAATGCGTTACAGCCGGTCTTTAAGCGGGTGGGTGATGAGTCGTCGACGCTGGGAGAGCCAATCGGCTTTGCAGCAGCGGTGGAGATAGCCTGCGAGTTGGTCGGAATAGAAGTGGTCAAGGATTACGTCGGCCAGACATCGAGCCGTGGCTCACAAAACCGGCGCTTAGCAAGGGCGCTTCAGAAAAATTGTGTCGCCCGTGATTTGTCGGATCTTCATCATCTGTCGCCGCGGGAAACCATGCAGCTGCTAATTAACCTGGAACCAAGCTTGGCTTTTGGTCCAAGCGTCACTCGTAGCACAAAGGGGGCGAGAGGCAAAGCCAAACGATCAAAGCAGAAACGGAGTAGGACTTGAGTCAAATTAGGTTTGTTGTTTTGCCAACATTAGCAAAATGAAACGACCGCAATTGAATGGGTCGAGCGACCGACGGACAGCAAGATTTCAGCTGTTCGCGTTATAGCTACAGGGCTCTTCCCTCTGATGCCGTGTGCGAACGCTTTCGATTAACCTATAAGGAGTTACCCTCATGCGATCCCTCGTCAGATCTTTCTTCGTCTTCGCCTCTCTGTGCGCGGCAGCATTCCTCCTATTTCCCTTCTCTTCAGCCAAGACGTCACGCCGTGACGACGCTGCGCCGGGTCAAGGCGGCAAGTGGAGACAACTGCGACAGGCGAACGAGACGTTCTCCGTAGCGCCGATGACGATCGATCCACTCATTCAACAACAAAAGCTGACGGCCACGGACGCCGCGGCGGGTGACCAGTTCGGTCACACGGTCTCGTTGAACGGCGACACGGCGATAATCGGCGCTTGGCAAGACGGCAACGCTGGCGGGGTTCAGGCCGGTGCGGCCTACGTCTTCATCAGAACCGGCGGGGTGTGGACGCAGCAGCAGAAGCTGACGGCCTCGGACGCTGCGGCGTTTGACTTCTTCGGGTTCTCAGTTTCGGTAAGCGGCGACACGGCATTGATCGGTGCCGTCGGCGACGATACCAGCGGCGGGCAGGGTGCCGGTTCAGCTTACGTCTTCACCAGAAGCGGCGGGGTGTGGACGCAGCAGCAGCGGCTTCAAGCTTCGGACGGCGCCCTCAATGATGGCTTCGGCTACTCCGTCTCTGTCGGCGACGATTCGGCGGTGATCAGCTCTGTCGCCGACGATACCGGCGGCCAGCAAGCCGGCTCTGCCTACGTCTTCACGAGGAGCTCGGGAGCATGGACGCAGCAGCAGCGGCTCCAAGCTTCAGACGCCGCCGAAGGTGATAACTTTGGTCACGCGGTCTCGTTGAACGGCGACTCGGTCATCATTGGCGCTTGGCAGGACGACAACGAAGGTGGGCAGGTCGCCGGGTCAGCCTACATCTTCACTCGTAGCGACGGCGTGTGGGCGCAGCAACAAAAGCTTAGGGCCTCAGACGCTGTGGGCTTTGACTTTTTTGGCGTGTCGGTCTCGTTGAGCGGCGACACGGTCATCGTTGGCGCCTACGGCACCGACAACGGGGGGGACCACGCTGGCTCGGCTTACGTATTCACCCGCAGCGACGGCGTGTGGATGGAGCAGCAGAGGTTACAGGCTTCGGACGCTGTCGCCGATGACCTCTTCGGCCACTCGGTCTCCATGAATGGCGACACGGCGGTGATCAACGCCCCCATCAACAACAACGGTGCTGGTGCGGCCTACGTTTTCACCAGAAGCGGAAGGGTGTGGACGCAGCAGCAGAAGCTGACGGCTTCGGACGCCGCTGCAGGTGACGGCTTCGGCTTTTCGGTCTCGTTGAGCGGCGACACGATCCTCGCCGGCGCGTATCAGGACAACAACTCGGGCGGGGCTGACGCCGGCTCCGCCTATATCTTCGTTTCTACGGCCACCAACTCAGCGCCCGTCGTGAACGCCGGCCCCGACCAAACGGCTACCGAGGACGTGGCCTTCAACCTCACGGTCTCATTCACCGATGCCAACGCCTCAGACAATCATACTGCTACAGTCAACTGGGGTGATGGCTCGACCGACGAGGCTGCGACGTTGACGGAGCCGTCCGGTACTACCACCGGCATAGTCACAGCCAGCCACACCTATCTTGCTCCCGGCAACTACCCCGTAACAGTGACAGTCATGGACAACGCCAACGCCTCCGGCTCTGACACTCTACAAGTGGAAGTCGGTCGGGCGGCTATGCTGTCCCTGAATCTGCCAGAGAACATCACAGCGGAAGCGACCAGCGTCGCCGGCGCAATTGTGAGCTACATGGTTTCCGCGAACAATGCCGTCGGCGCTGTCTCGTTCGATTGCAATCCCGCCTCCGGCAGCATGTTTCGCTTAGGCACCACGTCAGTAACCTGCACGGTGGAGGACGAAGCAGGCGACTTTGCAACTGGTACTTTCGACGTGATGGTGATTGATACTATAGCTCCAACGCATAATCTTCCGGAGGACATCACGACGGAGGCGACAAGCGCAGCGGGTTCGACTGTGAGCTACAGCGCGAATGCTAACGATGCGGTCGGCGTCACCACGCTCAACTGTAGCCCGGCTTCGGGCAGCAGTTTTGCGATTGGAACCACCACCGTATCTTGTACAGCCGCTGACGAGGCCGGCAACACATCCTTAGGCAGCTTCAGCGTGAAAGTCACAGACACGACGGCTCCCTCGCTGAATCTCCCCGCAAACCTTGCGGCAGAGGCAACCGGCCCCAATGGCGCGTCCGTCAGTTACACCGCTTCGGCCAACGATGTGGTTGGCGTCACCTTGTTTTCCTGCGATCACCCTTCTGGGAGCATGTTCTCACTAGGGTTGACCACTGTGACCTGCACGGCGAAAGATGCTACAAGTAACGAATCGGTCGGTACTTTCACAGTGACGATCGTTGACACACTCCCGCCTTTGATCTCTAACGTACCAGCGAACATCATGACTTCCGCCACATCTGTATCCGGAGCGGCTGTGAGTTATATCAACCCTGTAGCGTTTGACGTGGTTAATGGTGTAATCACGGTAAGTTGCACCCCACCATCGGGGAGTACATTCCCGATTGGTGATACGACCGTACCGTGCTCCGCCTCCGACACTGCCGGTAATAGTTCGGTCATAAGCTTTAACGTACATGTCAGGGCCACGACGGAGCAAATAACTGACCTATTAAGCCTGATAGACAGTTTTGACCTCCCTAAAGGGACTGCCAATAGTCTAGAAGTTAAACTGCGGGATGCACAAGCCGCAATAAGTGCTGGTGATACGAGCAGGGCCTGTCATCATATGGAGGCTTTTATCAACCATACGCAAGCGCAATCTGGGAAGAAGATCACAACATCTCAAGCTTCCCAACTGGTTGCCGCCGCTATGCTGATCAAGGCTTCTCTAGCTTGTCCGTGAACTCTATGACGACAACCTGGTCTGGTGCCGCTTCACAATCTGGGGAGCGAAGGATCGCGCAAAACAAAGGAAATGTTGATGAGTCCGCAACTTAGATGTCGCTGAAAATTGGATCGGCTTGTTAAAGTCCGCAACTTCGTTTTTGGCGCCGTAAGGCGCTCAACTAAAATCAATAACTTGTAGACTAAAGTGTCCGCGACATAGATGTCATTACAGACATTGATCAAGACAAATAAAGTCCGCAATTACTTTTAAAGTTAGCTACTTACTATTTAAAGTCCAAAACTTTACGCTTTTTGGCGAAATCGGGTCGAAAAAGATATCCACTGGAGCTTTGGTTCCTCCCATTTCGGTAACAGATATCAGAGGAAACAGAGCTGTAATTAGGTAACGAACACAAGTTGGATACTTCGGTTCCAATGAACAAGTCCATGCAAAAAGCGTAGGTTGACTCTAGATCAACTTACGCTTTACGTCTGAGCGAGGATGAATATGACCGACGACCCCGCCTCTCTAAGCCAAGCCCAGTTAAGGCAATTAATGGAGAAACTCGAGCCGCCGAATGAAGAAATGGATGAGATTAGCGCCAATATCATTCTGAAACGGGCAGGGTTTGATTTGACGGCACTGCAATCTGACCTAAAAAACAGGCTCAAGCGTGAAGTTGACGAAATGAAAGCTCGTAACGAGCAGTCGCCGCCAGAGATGCTCAAATTGATCGAGTTACTTTAATCCGGATCGCGAACAAATGGCCTAGGTGAACAGCGACATAGATGTCGCTGAAAGTGTGGTAAGCATCGACAGAGTTCGCAACTTTCATTTTTCGGCTCGATTTTCACCTGAGCAGAATCAATTTACGCACCCAAAAGTCCGCAATTTAGATGTCGCTGCACAGCGGGTGCGTACATGTTGATTCGGAATTAAAGGTCTGACTTCAGTATTAATGTTCAATACTCGGAGTAAACACTTCTAACTTACTTATTATTCGGCATTTATGGTTGACAGACCCAAAGAGCCCGTCTAACCTTCGCGTGTTTCTCGCACGCGTCCCGACTCAAACTGCTGGCATTTGATCGCAGTCTATAAGTCTCAGTTTTCTTGACCGCTGAGATGAGCACTCGTCAATGGATACTCGCTTGTCCACGGTAAACCTTTTTTTTTCGATTTCTTCGATTTCAAAGACTCCTAAGAAACGAGTTCAGCCGAAGTCTTTTAGTCCTCGTCCCCATGAAGAGAGAACGCGAACCTACGCATGAAGAGTTGGACAAGCTGCTTGCCTGGCTTGATTTGGATATCGACGTGGCGGCGGCGAAGTATGAAACCATCCGAAATGGATTGATTAGATTTTTCCTTTTTCGCGAGTGCCTCGACACCGAGATGCTGGCTGATGAGGTCATTAATCGAGTCGCAGCTCGAATAGACAAAGTGATTGAGAAATATAGCGAGCCTGCCAAGTGCTTTCACGGATTTGCAGTCAATGTTTATCGTGAATTTCTTCAAGACCTGGGACGACGAGTTGGTCCCGATCCTTCTGTTTTGCCTGACCCGCCCGACGACGAAGAAGAACACAAGAGACTTGAGCTGGAAGACGTGTGTCTAACTCGATGTATGGGAAAGCTGACGCCGGCGGATGACGACCTGTTTCGGCGTTACTTTCAAGAATTGACGCCATTGAAAATAAGGATCAGAAAGAAACTAGCCGGGAAACTGCGGCTAACTGGCAATGCTTTAGCTCTTAAAGTGGGTCGCATACGCAAGCGTCTGCGCGAATGCATGAGAGAGTGCCTGGCAGAGGCCAGTGACCAATGACAGAGATCGGTGGTTAGCCACATATCAATTAGCAGGTCTCCTCAGACCGGAAGGTAATTTGACAATGGCGCGGAACCAAAGCCAAAAGGTGATTAGCCAGTACCTGCTGGGCGAGCTTTCCGACGACGAGCAGCAAATATTTGAAGAACGACTGCTCAGGGAACATGAGCTATCGGAGATGGTGGATATTGTCGAGGACGAATTGATACAGGAATACCTGGCGGGAACCTTTCCTGAAAGCAGGCGCAAGACATTTGAAGAAAAGTTCTTAGCTGCTCCTGGCCGCAAAGAGCAGTTAAGGTTTGCCAAAGCAGTGAACCGTAATCTGGCTAAACCAAATTCGATAACAAACCCCGACGGCTGGGTTACTCGCCTGATCATATCCCTACAACAATACGTCAACACCGGACCGGGGTTAGTAGCCGCCGGTGTTCTGGTAGTAGCCCTACTCGGATTTGGAATCTGGCGTTTGGATTTACGTCAGTCCGAGGCCGATCGGAGTCTAATCGCTCTCAACGCGGCCTATAGCCAACAGCGTCCTACGGAATCGCGCATCACTCAATTCAACTATGCGCCTTTTGTAAACTTGCGTGGCCCCGGCACAAACAACATCAATGAAGCTGAACGCGAACGAGCGGAGTTAATGCTGCTCGAGGCCCTACGCAAAAGCCCCGATGCCGAGGTTCGCCATGCCTTGGGCAAGGTTTACCTCGCGAAGAAGGATCCGGATCGAGCCATCGAACAGTTTGAATCAGCCCTGAAGAACGATCCTAACAACCCGCAGATTTACGCCGACCTCGGCGCAGCGTGGCTGGAAAAGGGCAGGAACCAGCTTGATAGAACCGCGCCCAAGCCGGAGTCGGGCAGAGGCATGGAAGAGATTGGCCGGGGCCTTGAGTACCTCAACAAGGCGTTGGGACTCGATAACGCTTTGCTCGAAGCGCTCTTCAACAAAGCACTCGCCGAGCAGGACCTGTTGATGTATGACCAGGCCGAACAGGACTGGCGTGAATATCTCAAGAGAGATTCCACTTCGCCCTGGTCTGTAGAGGCCAGCAAATACCTGAAACTCCTCGAAGAACGTAAAGACAAAACCGCCGGCACCAAAGATCAGCTCATCAGCGACTTTCTGCAGTCTTATGAAACTCAAAACGACGATGCTGCCTGGACAGCACTGGGTCTCAGCCGATCTCGGACGGGAAACAGTGTCATCGAAAAGCTGGTTGACGACTTCTTGAATCTTGCAACCAGCGGTCGTGTTGATGAGGCAAAAGCAAAACTGAAAACGATCTCGTACGCGGGAGCGCTGGAAGAAAAGAGGATTCAAGACAGGTTCACTTTAGACCTCGCTCGCGGTTACGCCATTGCGACGCCGGCCGAGCGAGTGATACGCACGCAGGCACGGGGAATGGTGAAGTCGGCAATCGGCTTGTATAACAAAGCGGAGTGGCAGCAGGCCATCGATCTGTTCTCAAAAAGTCGAGAGTTGTTTGCTCGATCGGGCGACGAAGTCGAGACTCTATTTGCTGAAGCTTTTGTCGGCTACTCGTATCTTCGAGTTCCTGATCCACAGGCCGCCATTCCCATTTTCGAACGCCTGTCCAAGGTCTTTGAAGCAAAAGGTTATCGATCTTTTTACGCTCAGTCTCTGTTGGCGATGGCAGATGCAGTGGGGAGCCGGAACGAGTTTTCAAAAGTACTCGATCACGCAGGCAAGTCTCTGGTTGTCTCGGAACAAATTCAGGACCACGCGAGTTCCATCCGCTGTTTGACGGCGCAAACAAGCGCGCAGATTGTTGTAGGCAATTATCCTGAATCGCTCGCCGCCGTCTTTCGCGCGCTCAATCTCGCCGAAACAATTCCTCCCGACGCTAAATTGACGTGGCCTCTTTATCACGAGGCGTCGATTGACTTTTATTTTATGGGCATGCCGAACGTGGCGCTCCAATTCGCAAACGAGGCGCTGCGTTTGGCCCTGGTAGCCGAATTGCCGTATCAGGCTTCGCGTTCATTCGACCGGCTGGCGTTGATCCACGAACGTCTCAAAAACTTTGACCGAGCGCTTCAGTATAGCGAACAGGCGCGAGCGGAAGGATTGAAGTTGGCAGATGGACGGGCGAAGACGAACGTGCTGGCGCATTCGGCCCTGAATTTTGGACGTCTCTATCGCGAAATCGGCAATCCGCAGCGAGCACTTGAGTCTTACGACCAGGCGATCGATCTCTACCAAAAACTCAACATGGACACCTATCAGTATCAGGCGCGCAAAGGGAAATTGCTGGCCCACATTGAGTTGGGTAACGATGCGGCGGCCGAAGCGGAACTCGATACGGTGGTAGATTGGTTCGAGAAGAACCGCGCAAAAATCGCGGAAGAGAGTTATCGAAACAAGTTTTTTGACACGGGGCAAAACGCTTACGACATCGCGGTTGATTTTCAGTATTCGCGGAAAAAAGATATGACGAAGGCGTTCGATTACGCGGAAGCCTCCCGCGCTCGGGCGCTGCTTGATCTGAAAAGCACTGGCGCCCAGCTCACTGGCGACACGCAAAACCCTGAGCTCCAGCTCTCAATCTCGAGCTCGTCGCTTAAGTTGACTCAAATTCGCGAGCAACTGCCTCAACAATCTCAACTCGTTCAATACTCCGTCCTGGACGACAAGGTGATCGCCTGGGTTGTTACTAAAGACCACTTGAAGAGCGGTCACACAATGATCAGCCGGGCCGAACTGGACGACAAGATTAAAAAGTTCTGGAGGATGCTGGCGTACCCGAACTCCGATCAGAGTGACGAACTGAACAAGCTAGCAAAAGAGTTGCACACGATTCTTGTCAAGCCCATCGAAGATTACCTGGATGGAGGCCGACAACTCGCGATTGTGCCGGATGACAACGTGAGCTTCGTGCCGTTTACGGCGTTGGTATCTGCCGCTTCCGGTAAGTACCTGATCGAAGACTACGCGATTCAAACGGCGCCCAGCGCAACCATTTTTATCAAGAGCTCGGCACAACATGCGGGGGGCGAAAAGAGCGACTCAGAACGGTTGCTGATTGTCGGCAACCCCCGCTTCGACAGGAAGCGGTTTGCCGAGCTGACGGATCTTCCGGGTGCTGAGCGCGAAGCAAGAGAGATTGCAAAACTTTATGGAGCGACGCCGTTGATCGGAAGAGTGGCGACAGCGGCACGAGTGAATGAGTCGCTGGTTGAAGCAGACGTCGTTCATCTTGCGACGCACGCGTTGCCTGACGAGCGATCGCCACTGCTGTCAAAGCTGTTACTTTCGGAAGATGACGCGAAAGATCAACTGACGCATCACGCTACTGGTGGGAGTCTTCAGGCGTCTCAGATCTACGCATTGAAGTTTCCGCGGACGCGGCTGGTGGTGCTCTCGGCCTGCCAGACCGGAATTGAACGAGCGTATCGCGGCGAAGGCGCAATCGGATTAGCCAGACCTTTTATCGCGGCGGGTGTGCCGCTTGTAGTTGCCAGCCTCTGGCCCGTCGAGTCGGAGTCTACCGCCGACTTGATGATCAGCTTTCACAAACACCGTAAGCAAGGTCAACTTTCAACTGTCGAGGCGCTTCGCCGCGCACAGTTGGAGATTCTTCACAACCAACAGCCGGGTTCGCCAAAGAATTACGGCTGGGCCGCATTCGTCGTCATCGGCGGCCATGCAAATTTTTGAAAGGGAGACGGTCATGACAAAGATGAACAGACGTGACTATCTGATTGGTATGGGCGCCACTGCGGGTTTGGTGGTCGGTGCACCTACAAGGGAGCTCTTTGGTCGCGATCTCAGAAACAACCCCGAATTACCAAGGTCAACCACAAATACGGTGGACAACTCTCCTAACCAGAATACCGGTGAAGCGCATCCGATCTGGCCCATTACAAACGTTGAGCCGTCCCTTTGTTCGTCTGTTACGTTGATATTTGATGGGTTGATGGGGTTCTTTTACAACCAAATAACCAGGAAATTCGAGATTGGTTTGCATCCAGGGGGCGATATGCACCGACCTGAGATTCACATTTGGGAAAAGCCTGACAACCAGTGCGAGAGCCCTCTAAACTGCAAAAAAGTCGGCAGCTTTTCACCTCTCATGCAAGGCGTCAAACTGATTCAAGTCCAGGTTAACAAAACGGTGCGTGACGTAAATGTATATCACAAGGATGAACCTTTTGATCTTGAACGTCTAAAAGGAGATCCGAAAGATTTCCGCTGGTTGCCGGATCTGGACGGCCCAAAATTTTATCCGGGTGGTCTTCCCAGGAAAAAGAAGTTCAATATCAAGCTAGAAGTAGACGACGGCACGTTTTACACACGGATGCTCTCAAACTCTACGTTCTGGCGGGTTGATGCTAACAAGAAATTGTCTCAGCAGACTGGAGAATCTTTTGGCCGCCTGCCGTTAATTATGGCAACCGCAATTCAACTGAGTGGAGATGAATATGTTTCACTCACCCTGAAAGATTCGAAAGAAATAGTCTTGGGCACGCTGAATTTGTATCGCAAACCGGGTAGCGTCTTTGAAGTCGACTTCTTCAATCGTTGTCATGAATCTCATGGCTGCGCGGAACCTGACCCTTACGATGATGATGATGAGGAGAAACGTAACGATTTCCATTACATGCGCAAGGTGCTTTCTGTGCCTGGTAGTAAGGTGAAATACACGGTAGCTCTCAAAGAGAAGAAAACCGGGTCCAACGCAAACTTCTGTGGAGGCTCGCTTTTCAAAGTCAGTGATGAGGCTCCTTGCATGGGAGCCGGTTATGGTCAGGGAGGTGGTTGCAATTGTTAGAGGTGAACTGGACGAACCTCCTTTGAAAGGCATAAGAACAAAGATCCGGTGTTCAAGATGGATTTCCGCCGGGCCGGACTGATTCAAAACCACTGAATGAACATTGACAGGGATGACAAAAATGAACCGACGCGACTATCTCATCGGAATGGGAGCCACCTCCAGTGTTTTGGCGGTAAGTAAGTAGACCTTATTGCGCACAATTAGCCGGAAACCGTAAGCCCTGCCGACTTGGTGCACCAAAACGGGATCTAATGTTCCATCGGGCGAAAATGCGTATGACTGGCTGCAACAGAATCAGTTAAGCTCGTTTCCCATGGGCTCATGGGGTTGGTGCTGAATTCTCCAAATGAATGCGTCGTAGGGTTTCATAGCAAGCCGATGAATTTGCGTATACCTTCTTCCTGACTCCGCTCAAGAATAATTTCACTCATAGCGGAGCCTGACCCTCCTCCAAATCCCCTTAACATCAAAAAAGCAACCTGCGTAGCGAAAGAAGTCTTCCCGGTGCTGAAGTATTTTTCCACCTAACCCCATATACAAGTGAACAGGAAATGGTTCATGGGCGTTCTGCCAAAAATTTCTTCTAACTCTAAGGAGCGGACCAATGGCTGAAATGATTAGTAACGGTACCTTTCACGATACCTTTTCAATTGGTTATCTCAAAACAGTCTGGAGTCTGGTTGCACGCGCGAAGCTCAGAGCGCTGATTGCTTCAGTGCTTCTCGTCAGTTCTCTGGAAGTTGCGGCGCGGGCTCAAACAGCAATCGCCACGCCTGAAAGTGAGGAGATAGTTCGGCTGAGGGAACAGAAAACCCGTGCTGAGCTCGAGAAAGACATTGCGGTGGCGGAGAAGGCCAAGCTCGACGCCCAGTTTCCGAAACCTTCGACCTCGCCGCTTAGCGGCGAAACCAAAATCAACGACGGTGCCGTGATCGAGAGCGACATGGTGGCGTACGCTTCAATGGCCCAGGCGGCCGATAGCCTAGTCAAGGCATTGAAAACTTCCAAACCGCAAATCAGCCGGCTGGCAATTTATAGCAAGCCCGACATCGACTTGCTGCTTAACTACAATGTGACGTTGAACCAGATCGAACTGGTACGTCAGCAATATTGCAAGCTACTTGCCAACCCTGATCCTGACAGATGTCCTGATCCCAGGATGAGAGCCCGTTCTCTCGACTCGAAGGCTTTTGCGCCGCCGACGATCGCAGGGAGTTTGTTGGGTGCTTTCGTCGACATGACGGCCCTGCTGCGGACAAACCTCACCGTGCAGGGACATGCCCTCGAGATCAATGAACCCGCGCTCGTTTCAGAGGTGTTTCGCGCCATAAGGTCGAAAGGAGGATTGAGCGGCGAGCCCGAGCTTTTCTATCCGGCCGCGTTTCCACCGAATATCGACATCAACACCCGGTCTCAAATTCTTGGACAAATCGAAGTGTTGTATGACCTCAAAGCAAGGTTGGCGGCGATCACTCAAGACTTGGAAGAGAACCTGAAAAAAACCAAAGACACGGCCGGCAAGATTGAGGAGCTGGGAGCTGCAATCAAGAGAATCTCGCAGGAGCAGCAGAAGAGCCAGGACGAGCTAAAGGCGCTGGTTCAAACCGCGCAAATCTACAAGCGCCGCACTCCTTTTGACGCCAATCTGCGGATGCAACAGTTGCGAAAGCTGATTGCCGATCTCAACCGGGACCACTACCACGCCCAGAAAGACCTCGATGCTACGCAGGACCACCTGAAATCACTGCAACGGAAGCAAGTAGACTTGATGTCCCAACTGACACGCGACGCGTCAGTCACGGACGCAAAAGAGGCTGTGGCCAAACTTAAAATGTTGAACGAGCGATTTGATCAGTTTGTGACGACGCTCATCAAGGTTGACGCCTCCACGGGAATCAACTCACTCACGGCGTACATCAGAGCGGAAAATCTGAAGCAAGCGCTAAACGGTTCCAGCGGCGGAGGTTACTGGTTGCAGTTGGCCGTTGTGAAGGCCGGCGGTAACAACCGCATAAAGACCAATCTGGTGACGGATATTTTTACCGGCGGAAGCAGAATCTCCCACAGCGGCGGTGTGATCGTTCAGTACAACCTCTACGACCTGAACGGCAGGTCGGTGGTATCGGACACTCTCACCCAATACGCCGGCTACGTTAAGTCGGGAAAGATTCAACGGCTCCCAAACCCTTCGGCGTCCGATGAAGTTCAAAACCAAACGACAGCGACTAACAAACAAAAGCCTGGATCGCGAAAGGCAATCGCGACCGGATCACCGTTTTAGCCTCAACGCGAACGTGGAGAAAACTGCAATGACAAAAATCAACGCGCGTACTCCGCAAGCACGATCAGGCCAGGTCCGCTGTCGAGTTAGATCGCTCGCCCTGGCGATCGTGCTCAGCCTCGGCGCTCTGTCCTCAGACGCGCAAGAATGCTCGCCGAAGCAATACATGGACGAACTTGAACCTGGGCGCCTCGCACTGATTGTGGGCAATCACGATTACACGCATCAGACCAAACTGCCGAGTTCTGCAACTGATGCCAAACGAGTTAGAGATCGACTGATTGAGCTCGATTTCAAAGTTGACTCGGTTCCTGACATCAAAACAAAACCGGACTTCCTAAAAGCAATCTCCGATTTTCGAAAAAAGATCGAAAAGGGTGATCTGGTTGTCTTCTACTTCTCGGGACACGGCTTTTCGTCCGGAGCGGACAGTTTCCTCGCTCCGACGACGCTTCCCACCTCAATTCCCAAAGGCGAAGAAGTTGTTGATGTTGCTATGCCCGTCGACTCCGTCAGGTCCATGCTGGAAAAGTACGAGCCTGGACTAATCATCATGATCCTGGATGCCTGTAAATCGCTGACAAAGCTATCAACTCCTCCCGACGCATCGGTAGGTAACGGTACTTCGGCGACGGTTTCAGCAACCCCGCAAAACATCATCGTGGATGGCTTGACGCAGCCGCGCGGAGGCAGCCGTTCTATAAACACCCTCATAGCATTCTCGACATTTCCCGGGGCTGTTTCAATTGGAAGTAGCGACCCCAACGCGATGAGCCTGTACACGCGATGGCTGGTCGAATTCATCACGAGAGAGGGCGAGCAGCTCACGACGGTACTTATGACTGCCGGAGCCAAGGTCAGCAACAGCGACCGCGCACAGAGTCCCGCATTTTTCGCGTTGTCGTACACGGATCCCTTTCTAAAACCAACTGTAAAGAACCGCAGTGAGGAGAAGAAAGCGTGGTGTTCGGCGTTGAAAACCGGTGACGCAGAGATGATCAGTTTGTTCACCAAACTGCACTCGGTAACCAGACACACAGCCGCGGCCCGTCGATGGCTTCTGGACCCTCCAAAGCCTGAAGCAAGCGACTCCACCCCAGTTTCAGCGTTTGCTGTCGAACGCGCGTGGACGGGAAATTTACGGGCCGTTAGGCGGCTCGAAATCAGTTCCTTCGCGTTTCCACGCTTGATGCAAGTTGGAGAGGAGGGCGAGATGGTCAGTGCCGCGGACAAAGAGGTTGGACTCGTGAAGTCGCGCGTGACCAAACGGGAACTCGCCAATGAAAAAACCGGAGAGCAATACTTAAAGAACTTAGGGATTGAAGCCAACACAAAGGACCTGCAAAAGCTGGCGTTTACGATCGCCAGCATGGACGTTCACGAAGACGTGGTTGCAATGCGAAGTCTGATTGCTCGGGCACGGCCCAACGACAACGAGTTAGCCAGCGAAATTCAAAAGGGAACAAAGTTGCAGGTTAGTGGTCTTGCCCGTGGCCCGAATGACAGCGTCTGGATGAAGGTTCTTACGGCAAACAGCACCGCTCCTAGGTATGTGAAGGTGGATCCATCGTTCGCCAAGAGCCGTTCGATCGTCGAACTCGGCCAATCGTTGAAAGAACTCATTGTCACAGCCGTGCCGGGAAGTCTACCTGATCTGATTGATGAGAAAGTGCTGACTGACGCCGTGACCGAATTGAAAAACCAGGGCTGGGAAATCAGTTGGGTCTCGCTTACTAACGGAGCGATCGACGACGAAACACAGCAGGCAATCCGAGATGCGCAACTGGCACATGCCCAATTCGTGCTCAGCAAGATGGGAATTACCCGCGAAAAGATGACCGCGCTGGCCGCAGTGAAGGGTTTTAGGAAAGACGGAGTTCGCATTCGATTCTTTGGTTTTCAAAAATAGGAGGACTGTAATGAAAAAGACAACGGCAAATTTTCTAAGGGCCGGATTGCTAATGCTGGTCTCAATCGCATTCGGCGCAAGCTCGATCCAGGCACAGGGCACGATGACGCTCGATCAGGACGACGCGTTGAAAGGCTCGCCCGATTACCAGGAAGCTGTCAGGAAATACTTGGCGAAGGAACGACCAATGATCCTTGGCGGAGCGCTCGCTCCGATAGGGGCGTACCCCTGGCAAGTATCAGTTGGCGTGTCGTGGATTGCCGATCCCTACAGCGCGCATTTCTGTGGCGGATCGGTATTGTCGGAGCGTTGGATCCTAACGGCCGCACACTGCGTAGTTAATACCAGTCCGGCAAAGGTTTCCATTACCGCAGGAACAAACAAATTGGTGCTGGGTGCCACTCGAAAGAACGTGCAGCTCATCATTGTGCATCGAAACTACAACCCTGGGACGAAGGACAACGATATCGCGCTGATGCAACTAATCGATCCTTTGCCGACCGGCGTCTTCGTTAGACCAGTCCCGCTGTTGACGTCGGCTGACGAGAGCGCTTTGCTCGTTAAGAATGCACCGCTTGCGGTGATAGGTTGGGGAGCGACTGAAGAGGGAGGCGCTCCGGTTCGCGACCTTCGTCACCTGAACAAATTGCCATACGTTTTGATGGAAACCTGCAACGAACAGTCGGCTTATGACGGTCGGATCACTGACAACATGATCTGCGCCGGCAAGCGAGAGGGAGGCGAAGATTCCTGCCAAGGTGACAGCGGTGGACCACTGACGGTGAAAACCGACACCTCCCCAAAACTGGCGGGCATAGTTAGTTGGGGTGAGGGTTGCGCACGGCCCGAAAGGGTCGGCGTCTACACGCGCGTGGCCAAGTATGTCGATTGGGTCAATGGATGTTTGACTAATGCAGCATCCTGCAACCAATAAGAGTTTCGCACAGCCGAGCTCTAACGTTAGATGACCGGGGGTCTATCCGGTGGACGTACAGACTCGAAACGACGCTGCCTTGGCTGTTGCTTACGCGCTCCCGTGATTTAACGTGAAGGATTACTACTGCGTTGCGCGACTCATTGTAGGTTCTTGGCGCCCGGTACGGGCGAGATGATAGACACTATCGGAACGATGAAAGGAGAGTTAGCACGCACCTGCATAGCGACAATTAGAATTTCAAGGCGCAATGAGTCAGTCGGTTACTTAGGACCCGGGCAGAGTAGTACACCAGTTTAGAACTTTAATTCCAGAAATTCACCAGGCCGATGCCGTGCCAATCTCTTAAGAGTAAAACTTTATCGCTCATGCGGTAAGATGTCTTACTGAAAAAGTCCAGTAATTTTGACGATGTCAATATAGAACTTAATTGCGCAGCACACCAGGTTCGTTTGCAATTGGATTCTTCTTGGGCGCGCGAGACTTCATCCGCCCATGAAGAGCTAGTTTCCGCCTAGTCGACTTATCACCCCCATTCAAAGTTAACGATACAATTTCTTCGCACCCTCACTATGCATAAACCACCGTGTGTAGACCCCGACAGGCCAAATTATTGGCAATGCTGCCACCGCAGCGATTAACGCTAGCTTCCTTGCGACGGTCTGAAGTCGGTGCATAGTTATCGCGGTGGACCAGAAAAGAACAGGGAAGAAGAATACGATCACAAAGAGTAGGATTGCAGTTGGCACCCCCGTCTCGGGCCTAAAGTTCTTAGCGACGATCCAGGGCGCTGCGAGTAACCCGCAGGTGAAGAAGGGGCCAAGGCCTGAATGCAGAAAAACCAGTGTCTTGTTATGATCCTCCGTCAACATCTCGACTCCTCATGTTCGTCTATCCCAGCCTGCTGGTAGTCTGTATCGCTTTTGCTTTCTTCAAGAGCGAGACTCGCAAAATCAAGGAAGAGTTTTATGAAGCGCCTTTCATTAACCTTCGACTAATCGTCGAGATCAAGATACGACATCTTTTCCTCCTCGCGAGTTCAAAGTGCATACTGACAAACTGCATGCGACCATGGGTTACCGACATCTTGGTCAAAGTGCACCAAGAGTTGCAAACTTTCGATTCCACCCGACGTTTTGCCGCAACGCAGACTCAACAACATACGGGTGGTAAAGTTGCAGACTTTAATTTCCCTGATCACTCATCATTGTTTTGGACAAATAAGTCCGTCCTCGAGCCGAGAAATGGCCAGAACACAAATCAAAGCCCAAGAAGGCTAATTTGGAATTCGTAGAGCTGAACTTTGGGAACGGAACTGGGTTTGACGGCGCCGGCGGAACCCCAACTGACGAGCGAAGGCCCAAACTGGATTCCTTTGCAGTTCTCGGTTGACAACCCAACGCGAAGGAGGCAGGCGCGACATACGAAAAAAGCGCAATAAGGAGTGCTGATAGATTCTTTGTCAGCGCTTTTTTTCGCTCGAAGCATCGCCGTCACCTACTCCAACTCCTACCCCGGATACCGTCTCCGCTAACCAGTCCGAGCAATCTCTTTTAACCAAATGAATCAGACGCTATCGTAAACTTACCTCTTGCTTTCTACGAAAAATCGTATAAGATGCGCGCACTTTTGGTCTTTGGAGTGGCCCACTATGCGAGAAACCACTGTCAAGGGGATCCAGACCTCAGCTCATCTTGCAATTATCTTTACTGCCGGTCTTATCTGCGCGGTTCTAATAAAAAACTATCTCATTTTCCCTCCGTCTTTTTCTGAAACCACAAGAGTTGCTGCGCCCGCCGTTCCGGTCAACGCGAGCGGCAAGGCTGTAAGCAATAAGATTCAGCGGGGCACAAAGCTTCCTTTCAGCGGAATAGACTGGGAGAAAAACGGTCAGACATTAATAATGGCGCTCTCCGATAAATGTCCCTTTTGCTCCGAGAGTGCGCCGTTTTACAAGCGTCTATCTCAGGCGAAGGGTCGCAGCCAGTTAGTAGTGGTTCTGCCCCAATCAGTTGAGGTGGGCAGGAACTATCTGGAATCTCTCGGTGTCAATATCACAGAGATCAAGCAAGTCTCGTTTCCATCGGTCGGACTGCGGGGCGCGCCAACATTGATCTTAGCTGACGATAAAGGGGTCGCCGTTGATATGTGGGTTGGACGGTTACCGGTTGAACGAGAAGCAGAAGTCCTAGATCGCCTACGATAACGCTCACGCAGGAGGTTTCTTCATGTCGACCACTCAATATGCCAGACTCCTGGTATCGATAGTAATTCTCATTTTGTTAATCTCCTGTTTGGCCCTGCTGTTGGGTGAGAGTTCCAGAGCATCCATCGAACGGGGGAAAAAGGATTCACTGAATCCGGTTGCCTCCGGAGCGTCCGCTCCAGAAAAGAGGACTGCTGCAACCTCGGCTCAGGGATCAGATGAGCGGGAACTCGAAGATAAGATTCCCAAGCATCTCCCAATCTCCTTTAAGTTGAAAAGTGAGAAAGAAAAAGCCGTCAAGGACAAAAAGAATGAGAGGTGGGTTCGCGACTTCGAAGTGGAGGTGAAGAATACCGGCGACAAGCCAATCTATTTTATTCAATTTGCCCTGGTGCCCGACTTGGGTAAGGCCCCGTCCGAACGGACCGTGGCTTTGACAATCCAATATGGCCGGGACGAACTTATCTACTTCGACGCACCCTTAACCTCGCAAGATATTCCGATCAAACCCGGCGAGAAAGTATTCTTGAAAATCCGCGACATCGAGTTGGATGGTTGGGACCATTTCAAAAAAGTCGAAAATTGGCCAGAGCACTTGTCAAAGCCCAAGAAGGCTACCCTATACTTCGAGATCCTGAGCTTCGGAGACGGAACCGGGTTTGAGGGAGGCGGCGGAGAGGCGCGAAAGCCCAAACAGGGCGCCTTGGCGGTTCCCGTTGACAAGCCACCGCGGGAGGCCGGCGCGACTTATCATCACCCGCTGTTCTCGGGGTTGCGTCTTGAACCAGAGCGTACTAAGAAAGACGCGCAATGTGGAGTGCTGACAGATTCTTTGTCAGCACCTTTTTTTTCGCTCGAAGCATCGTTGGCTGAACCATCTGCTGCACCGCCGGATTGCGGATGTTTCGAAGGATGCGACTTCGTCGCCCCCACTGTGACTATACAAGAATGCATGTTCTGCCCTGCCTCTCGTCGCACGCTTCCCGTCAGCTGTCTGCGTTCGGATGGGGTTTGCAAAAAAATTGTGCACGTTGTTAGGCGGTGCTACGTGATAGAGGGTGATGATGATTTCTGGGTGGGCTGTCCCCGGGAAATCGAGATGCCTTGTACGACAGCTCCAACCCCAACCCCAACACCTACTCCAACTCCAACTCCGACTCCGGTACCGTGTCCGCTAACTAGTCCGAGTAACTGTCCAAGCGGACGGCCAATTGATCCCTGCACCCACAATTTTGAGGTGCCTCAGGACTTCCAAACCGGTTGTCCTCCTCTCTACCAGCCGGGTCCAGACGGCCTTTGCTGTGTGGCGCCTTGTAACGCTCAACCCTCACCACCAGTTTGCCCGAGCCCTAACACTCTCGTCTGGGACACGTCGAATCCGCCTTTCTGCATTTGGATGTGCTATCCGCCATTGCCGGACCCCAACCCCGACCCAACTCCGCCGGAGGAATACTGCGAATATGATCCGTGCTGCGACGATCCGATATGTTGCGGCGACCCATGTTGCGGTGATGAGTGTTGCGAGGACCCGAATTGCGGCGAGGACTGTTTTGAGGTTTGCTATATCGAGCAAACCGGTGAAGCGTGCACTATCTGGGACACGGAAGATTGGGAGTGCCTATATTGGCAACCCACATATGCATATGTCTGTGACGTAGTGTGCTTCTAATATGACTCCAGTGTTCCAGCAGCGCGTGGGGCCAAGCCCCAGGGTCTTTGTGTTTATGACAGCCCGTGCACGCGCTGGGCGGTTTAACCATTCCGCGACGCGGACACATGGGGGAACTTGAAAAGGAGTTGATAAGTCATGAGGAAATACCTTTTACCCGAGCTCTTGGCACTCCTGGTCGTTTTGATAGGCACTCTGGCATTGGTACGGGGCCTCGCTAATCGCTCACCCGGAAATGCCGGGAACCCGTCGAAGTCCTTGCGAGTTCGCGCAGAGCATGAGGGCACTGCTTCAGTTAATGCTGAACCCAGAAACCTGAAAAAGTACTTTGAACTTAAGGCTCTGGCGAACGAAAGCACTACCATTGTCACTGGTACTGTGGGATCGAACGCAAGCAGACTGCTTCAGCCTTCGGAGAATTTCGTCGTTACCGATTATCTCGTTCGAGTGGACGAGGCTCTCAAGGGCGACGTCGCATCCGGAAACGATCTGACTCTGCGTCAACCGGGAGGGCAGGTGGTCCTGGGCAACGGCAAGTCGGCGGAGGTACAGATGCCGGACTACTGGAAGCAACCCCAGACCGGCGACAAGTACATCTTCTTTCTCAAGAACAAACGTGACGGAACGTTCGCTCTGGTCGGAGGACCTCAGGGGCTTTTCAAAGTTAAGGAAGGGAAAGTTGATCCCCAGGGGCACCCGGATGACAAGCTGAGGCAGACTCACAATGGCAAGGGTAAAGACTCGTTTTTGAAGGAAGTTCGCAGCATGATCAAGCATTAAGGCGCCGGCCAGCGAGAGGAGGGTACATTTAATGGTGCTGAAAAAAAGGTTCGCCGCAGGATTGTTGTTGATTCTATTGCCCCTAGCCACGCTAGGTGCGGCCAGCGGACTTAGGGGTATGGTTACTCGCTTTTTTATGGGAGGCCAAATTTTCCAATCCAACTCTGAATCGGCGTTCGTCGAAAGCGCGCGAAAGGGAGACTTAACCGCTGTCAAGCAGTTCTTGGCGAAGGGCATGAGCCCCAACACGCGTGATCCAAGAGACCAAGAAAGCGCCACCGCGCTTATGGTTGCATCCATGGCTAACCAAGCAACTGTCGTGCGGACGTTATTGGACAGTGGGGCCGACGTACGCGCCCGAAGTCTTGATGGTAGGACGGCGCTGACATGGGCGGCTTGGATAGGCGCCAATACTCTCGCCGGCGATTTGATTGCACGCAATGCTGATGTGAACGCCCCCGATGTGAGAGGTTCCACGCCACTCATGTTTGCCCTTACCCGTAGTCATACGGACACGGCGGTGACCTTATTGAACCATGGGGCTAATCCGAATGCTCAAACGAAGCAAAAGACCACGCCATTGATGTATGCGGCAGTAAGGAAACAACCGGATGCCGTACGGGCGCTACTATTTAAAGGCGCCAATCCAAACTTGACCGACGAAAACAAGCGTACTCCTCTGCATTTTTCAGTAATTTCGGGAGATATCAAGACCGTTCAGTTATTGCTCGACCATAAAGCCAACGTCAATCTGCCGGATGATTCAGGGCAAACTGCGTTAATGCTTGCAGTCGAGGGGGGACAGCTCGATCTTGTGCGCACCTTGTTGGATCATGGTGCTAAGGTCCATTACCAGGACCGCCGAAAAGCAACCGCGTTAACGCGAGCAACTGTCAAACATCAGCGTCAAATTGCACAGCTTCTTTTGGATCGAGGTGCTAAAGGACGAAAGAAGCAAGCCAATAGGTGGCCCTGATTTCTTCATCACAATACCTGCACGAAAAGAAGGATTGGGTTCGTCTCTCATTGGCAGTAGCCGCGCATTTTACGCCATCGGAACTCTTCTGGTGGACCAGGATGCAACGTCCCCGTAAAGTGGGTCGCATTGTAAATGAGTGACACGAATAGTGATCTACACATGCATAAATGCTTCTCGAATCTAACGCCAAGTCAACAGCGGATTCCACGGCCTCAACTACTACCTCCGGCAATTTAGAATCAGATGTTGGATTAGCGCCGCAGGAGAGCTGGAAGATTGATTTTCGCGCGCACCGTCCCGCCTTAGCTTTGTTCGGGTTACTAGCCTCCATCTCAGTCCATGACCTCATGGCTGTTTTGAGATATCCAACAGCAGTTGGTGTAAATGGCTACTATTACGTGCTGCAAGTAGAAAACCTGCGCACCCACGGCCACCTTTATTTTTCAAAGACGACACCAGTAGTACTCTACGGGCTGACGGGCCTCAGTTATCTAACCAACAATTCAATTGCAGCAGTGAAATTGGGTGGCGTTGCCCTCCATATCCTGCTGTGCCTGGGCCTCTACCTTTTGGTCTCTGAATTCACGCGCTCGAAATGGATCGGCCTGAGCGCCGGCGTGATCGTCGCCGTGTCGGGTTTGCGCCTATACCTGATCGTTGAGTTTGTCAGTAATCTTGGTGCGGCGATGCTATTGGTTTGGTCTGCATGGTGCTGGATCAAATACTTGCGACAACGAAAAGGTATTTGGGCGATCGGGTCAGGGGTTTTGTTGAGTCTAGCTCTCCTCAGCCATCGCTCCGCGGTTCCGTTGGCAAGTCTGTTAATGATTTGTGCCGTCCTTCAAAATCGGCTGTTAACGAGAGAACGAGCGTCAGCTAAGCTTGTTGTCGCGCTTTCAATCACTTTTCTCTTTTGGGTCGCCCCGGCCTTACTTGCCTTCCAACCTATCATTCGCTTACCTCAACTATTGGTTGACCAAGTCACGGCAAGTCCAAAGATACCTCTTGATCGATACGCATTCCCAGAGGAGTTAGTCCTTCTTCTGGTTTCTCCATTAGTGTTGCTGTTTTTCTTTCGCCGACGGTTGAGTTCGCAAAGGGACGTTGGTGAGATTGCGTTGGCCACTGTGGCACTTTTTTCTCTGGCGGTTACGTTGAACCCGTTCCTCGAAACTAAACATGGTTGGGGCGGAATTGCCGAAAGACTTCGGGTGTTTTCCTACGTGGAGGTTGCTATCCTGGCTCCGGGTCTGATCTGGCTCTTACTGCGCGACGACAAGAAGCGTTGGACGGCTTACACCGGGACCTTTATCGCATCGATGTTGTTGGTAAGCGCCGCCCTCCCCTGGCCCAACGGCATGCGGACAAATTACATGGAGCGAAGGCAAGCTTTAATCCAGTCATTGGGCGCCGCCGTGCCGAAGCTTGGTCCATCGCCGATTATCGTTGCTGCCCACGGAGATGAGTTTGTGGTGACGGCCACCACGAGATTGGCTTCGCAACAACGACCACCATCGGAACTTCGGAACCGAGTCTACTGGCTACTGAGCGAAGTTAGCGATGCCGAGCTGATCAATGTGTCACTCATCTTATTTAGAGATCAATCCACCGCTACCGTACTAACGGACCAAGCAAGTCTCAGGGATCGCTGGGACACGATGTCCAGTTGGGGGAAGAAACAACTGCTTGAACGGAATCCCGGCCTATCAAGATTATTTCTATCGATCCCTGCAGCTGATTCAAAGGGTACTTTGCGTGCCTCACGTGGCAGTCTGCCTGGCTGCGGAAAAAAGTTACTTAAAACTGGGTAGCCTCGGTAGTATTATGCCAAATGAAGATGTCGAGCGACCGGTCAATGGCTAAGCTCGTGCAGTACTTTGGTCGATTAGCCTGGCCAGCTTTTTGATTTTGAGCATGATCGCAGACGAAGGCCCGAGTCGTATCTAGATGAGAGAGATTGGGAACCTCCGGGTGTAGTCCATCGTGTGTGGGAATGTTGCAAACTTTAATAGTTCAGATCGAAGTGAGAATCGAGGCGGAGAGTATCTAAAGTTGCAATCTTTCAGCTGTGGTAGCCCTATCTTGCCCAATAGATTCAATGACTTACGGGTTGGTGAGTTTCAAACTTTAATATCCAGATTCAACTCCGAAAGGCGCTCTTTCTTCTAGTGAGGAAAGAGCGTTTTCCTTCGAGAAAGGTAGTGAAATGGACAAATTGAGACGACTAGAGAATTCGGAGGTCGCTCGCTTCCAGGGCTACATTGCGGCTGCGCAACGGGTCTTTAAGAATGGAGAATGAATGTTGCCCTGGAGGCAACGCTTTTTGAAATAATCAATGAGGGCGTGACTGACGAAGACGTAGTGAGTGCAGCGTACGACAGCTACAACCCTATCGAGATGCGCTCGGAATGTACGATCGAAGAGATGATAACTAACATCGAGGCTCTGCTTACAATCAACAGATCGTATTGGAAGCCCCCCGATGGCTACGCCGATGATATTGAAAGTGACTTGCGAGAGGGATATTGGAAACATCTTGAGGAATGCTTCGACTACAAACACGCTCGAGTTGTGGAATTAGGCACCAGCGTCCCTTATGTTGAAATGGGCCGCGGAGTTACTTACGTCTTATATGCTCCCGATATGTCGCGATGCTTGCTGTTGGTCGGTAACGAATCGGACTAGGAGTCCTTGCACTGTTCCTGATTTGATATTCAACATCAGGATTAAGTATTCCAACTCTGTGCGTTTTCCTTTTTGTTCGGCAGGGTTGCAAGAGCATCGGTTGATAGCTCGTATGTTAAAATCTCACGATGATCCTGGATTTTGTCGAAGTAAATAATTTCAGAAATCTCACTGGCAAAATCTTCTGGGGCCCGGGACTCAACATCATTCACGGTCACAACGGCCAGGGTAAAACCAACTGGCTCGAAGCGATTCACACCCTCTCGCGAACCAAATCCTTCCGCACCCCTCGCCTTCAGGAATCCATTCGCTTCGGCGAGGACACGGCGTTTATCCAGGGACAAGTTTCCTCAGGGATCGATCTGCATCGCGAACTACAAGTCTCACTAAAAGAAAACACGAAATCGATCTGGGTGAACGGAAGACGCGAACAGCTAGCGAGATATCTGGGCCATCTGCAGGTCTTTGCTTTTACTGCCGACCAATTGGAAGTGGTTAGAGGAATGCCGGAAGCGCGGAGACACTTCCTCGATCGCGGCGTTTTCTCGTTAAGGCCTTCCTACGTTCACACCGTCTCCGACTACAACAAAGTCCTCAAACAAAAGAACCGCATATTGCAAGACTCGCTTGAACGCGAACTGCGGCTCGAAGAAACATCTGATCTAGTGGCGCCATGGAACGATCAGCTGGCCCAACTAGGCACCGAAATTCATAACGCTCGAACCGATTACACCGAGAGACTAAATGCGGCATTAGAACGCACTTTATTTGAGCCGGCGGAGATGCACGTTGCTTATGCGTCCACCCTCGAAGGTAAGGGCGACAAGAGCGACTACGAAGGTCTGCTTAGAGACCGTTTACAGATTCGCATGCCCGCCGAAGCCGCTTCAGGACGCTGCCTGATTGGGCCTCACAAAGACGATCTGAGCATCCATTTAGGAGGCCGGGAAACGCGGGTTTACGGCAGTTCAGGACAACAGCGTAGTGCATTGTTACTATTAGACTTAGCGGCTATTTCGGTGTATAATTCCTGGCACGATGATTATCCACTTTTTCTGGTCGACGATGTCGATGCGGAACTGGATGAAAAGAGAATAAGACGTCTTTTGGAGTATCTTGAAGGCCGCACCCAGACATTCATTACCACGTCGAAAAGAAGCCACCTCGAAGGGTTCCTTTCCAAAGCAAACGTACACGAGATTGTCGAAGGCACAGCC
>Ga0190272_10000136_pt1 | contig 46144 bp, 39 predicted proteins | sample Popmic504T_FD_133746 | JGI IMG/M metagenome (GOLD analysis project Ga0190272, IMG submission 133746) | Populus adjacent soil microbial communities from riparian zone of Shoshone River, Wyoming, USA - 504 T | ecosystem: Environmental > Terrestrial > Soil > Riparian zone | place: USA: Wyoming...
GATCGCCGGCGACGGCGTGGTGATGGGGAACTCCTGCGAATTCAAGAACTGCATCCTGTTCGACGAAGCGCAGGTGCCGCATTTCAATTACGTCGGCGATTCCATTCTCGGTTACCGGGCGCATCTCGGAGCGGGGGTGATTCTCTCGAATGTAAAACTGGATCATACCGAGATTCACGTGAGCGCTACGGATGGAGATATCGCGACGGGGCTGACGAAATTTGGCGCGATCGTCGGGGACCGGACGGAAATCGGTTGTAATGCCGTGATCAACCCTGGTTCCGTCCTGGGTCGCGATTGCCTGATCTATCCGGGGGCTAATTTTCGCGGAGTTTTACCAAATGCCAGTGTGGTAAAATTCCGTCAGAGCCTGCAAGTCCTGCCGCGAAGAGCAATTGGGACATGAGGTGGATCGAGTTCCAGCAAGATCAAGATCAAAACCAAGAGCAGGAGAGAGCGGATGGGCAGGGATTCGAACCCTGGTTGCCTTGCGGCAAACACGCTTTCCAGGCGTGCGCATTAGACCACTCTGCCACCCATCCTTACTAACTCCTGCTCCTGATCGCACGGAAGCAATCAAATGAGCCGGACCAGAAAGATCAAAGCTGCAACCGGCGGAACAGTTCGTCGAGCGGCAGTTGCAGGCCAATGTAAAATTCGCCGAAGTCGCCAAACACGGCGCTGACTTCATCGAAACGCATCTGGTAGACGATCGCTTTGACCTGAAAAGTGTCGCGCGCGAATAGCGTCACACCCCATTCGGCATCATCGAGTCCGCTTGAGCCGGTAATGAGTTGTTTGATTTTGCCGGCATATTCGCGCCCGACTTTAGCGTGCCCGGCCATAAGACGGCGCCGATCGTCGTAGGGAAGCATGTACCAGTTTTTCTGTTCGCCCCGCCGCTTGCTCATATTGTAAAAGCAAACGACCGGCCAGTCAGGCAGCGTCGGGTAGACCCGCTCGTGGCGGTATTTTGCCATGCGCTCCCGAAACGCCGACATGGCTTGTTCGAATTCCGGGCAACCCGGAGTAAGCTTTTCCTCGGTCTCGAGCGTGCGAGCATAGTCCTCGTCCGAGGTCACGTACTCGCTTTCTTCCGTGAGCGAGAGGTAGCTGTAAACGGGAACCAGAACATCCGCGCCGAGCGAGAGGGAGATTTGTTTTTCGATGCGATTGGCGACATGAAGGTCTGGTGTAATTAACATGAACCCCAGATCAGCCTTTGGCGTTACGATGCTCATCGTGACCAACTGGGTGGTTTCGAGCGCGCGCGTTTCCTGCACGAGCGCGGAGAGTGAAATTTTCGCGGCCCGCTGTTCCTCCGAGGAGAGCAGCTGCCATTGGCTGAATTCGATCCGGTAAAAGAGATGCAGGCAATGCCAGCCTTGTTCGGGAACTAGTGCGCTATCCGTTTCGCTCATCGCGCAAGTGTCAGGGTCGAGCGGAACTGGGTCAAGCGACGTGGGGCACGTCCGTCCAGATTAGACGGCAGCGTTGGTGGCGCTAGGAAGATGGGCGATGCAATATTCCTCGCCGTCTCGCGACACCCGGAATTCGAGACTGGGATCTGTCAATTCCGTGGCTCCGCAGGTCGCACACTTGTGAAGCGGCTCCGCTTCGCTGCGCGATTGAGCTTCGAAACGCTGTCTCCGACCGGCCACCTCTTTCCGCTGCCGTAGTTGCTGAATCACTCCTGGACCGAAGAAGATTAGATAATTGCTGAGCGCTGCCATCAGAGCCAACCGATAGGAATTCGATTGGGTGACGAAACCGAGAAGAAGGAACCCAGCGTAAATCCAGGCGAGCCATTTGACCTTGAGCGGCAGAATAAGGAAGACGTAAAAGACCCTTTCCGGATAGAAATGCGCGAAAGCAAAAAAGAGACTCGTGAAGAGCATTTGATTGGAGAACTGGCTATTCGAAAGGAGAGCAGCCGCGGTTGTGCCGATCATCCCCGCGAGAAAGTAAAGGGTGAGACGGAATGGGCCCCAAGCCTCCTCCAGACCGTCGCCGATAATCCACAAAAACCACAGCGCTAACATTACCAATAAGAAGTGACCCGTCTGCGGGACGAAAATATACGTGACTAAACGCCAGACTTCGCCGGCGCGAATCCGCCCTGGATCAAGGGAGAGATAGGAATCAAAACCTTTGTTCAGGAGGACGAGCACAAAGACGAGCCCGCTCAAGGTGACGACGGCTCGGATCAGTCCCGGGATCGCGATAAAGCCAAGACGCCGTTCGAGTTTATCCAGAAAGCTCATGTAGCGAGCATGGTAAAGGCGGCGATGCGGCTCTTCAAGCGGCGCCGCTTGCACGTTGATTGACACTGCGAACCCGGTGTTTAGGATGTCGTTCGTGAGTGACGCCGCACAAAAAACCACTCCACTCTACGGGGAACACGTGGGGCTCGGCGCGAAGATGATCCCGTTCGGGGATTGGATCATGCCGGTGCAATATTCGAGCATCATGGAGGAACACCAAGCCGTGCGAAACAACGTCGGTGTCTTCGATATTTCGCACATGGGTCAGCTCGTCGCGACAGGGCCGAAGACGGGTGGCTGGCTTAACGAGATGCTGACGAATAACATCGACAAACTCGAGGTCGGTTCCGGCCAATATACCTTTCTGCTCAATGAGGGCGGTGGAATCATCGATGATCTCATCGTTTATCGGACGGCCCCGGAGGAATTCCTCCTGGTGGTAAACGCGTCGGGCACGGAAGGAGATTTTGCCTGGCTGAACGAACACATTAATGATGAGGCTGACCTGGAGAATCGCAGCGCTGATTACGGCGGGCTGGCCATCCAAGGGCCGCGCGTCGTCGAACTTTTCGAAACTTTTTTAGGAAAAGAGGTCGACTTGCCAGCCCGCAACCAAATCAAAGCGTTTGATTACAACAGCAGTAACCTGACGATTGCCCGGACCGGCTATACCGGCGAAGACGGGGTTGAAGTTTTCTTTCCGGCCAAAGACGCCGTGATGGTGTGGAAGGAAGTGCTCGAGAAAGGAAAGGCGCTGGGCATTCGGCCGTGCGGACTCGGGGCGCGAGACACGTTGCGTCTGGAAATGTGCTACCCACTCAACGGTTCCGATCTTTCTCCGGAACGAAACCCACTCGAAGCTGGACTGGGGTTCTTCGTCGATTTGAAAAAAACGAAGTTCATCGGGCGGGAAGTTCTGATCCGGGCAAAGGAAAAGGGAACGGCAGAACGACTCGTCGCTTTTCGGATGAAAGGGAAAGGTCCTCCGCCACGGCCTCATTATCCGGTTTGGCGCGAGGGAGAGCGGATCGGCGAACTAACGAGCGGCACCTTGTCGCCAAGCTTGAATCAAGGGATCGGTATGGGCTACGTTGCATCCCCACACGCCGGCATCGGAAACGAGCTCGAAGTCGAGATCCGAGGCCAAAAATTTCCTGCAACCATCGAGAAGAAACCGCTCTACAAAAAATCATGAATGTTCCCGACGATCTTTTTTACACGGAGTCGCACGAATGGGTCCGGCGCGAAGGCGAGAATGCGCGCGTGGGCATTACCGACCATGCACAAGCTGAGCTGACCGATGTGGTCTACGTCGAGCTCCCGAAAGTTGGCGCGCAGGCGGAAGCGCGCGGGCAGATCGCGGTCGTCGAATCGGTCAAGGCCGCGAGTGATATTTACGCGCCCATCAAGGGTTCGGTCGTCGAGGTGAACAAGGCTTTGGAAGCCAATCCCGCGCTGATTAACACAGACCCTTTTGGGGAAGGCTGGATCTTTGTCCTGAAGATGGATTCTCCGGACGACGTGAAGGAGCTGAAGGACGCAGCCGCGTACCGCAAGGCAATCGGGTAGGCGCGGGCTATGTAGACGAGCGCCTCTTGGTCACAGGCGCTGGTTTTAACATCTCATCCACGCAGCGGATGAGATCTTCGAGCGTGACTGCGGTCGCCAGAAAACTGTATCCACTGATAAATCCACCAGTCATGACCTTTTTCTCCGGCGACGCATGGCCGCTCAGAAAGAGAAAAGGTGTGTCCTTGAGTGAGGGATCGGCCTTGAGCTGGCGATTCACAGAATCGCCCTCCGATTCCCTGGCCGCATCGAGCATAATTAGATCCGGCATAAACCAAGGCGCCGCATGCAAAGCGAGCCGGCTGTCTTGTTCCACCTTGATCAAATACTTGCCCGTACTTTCGAGCGCACATCGCACGAGCGCGGTCACTTTCGGCTCGTGATCAACGAGCAGGATTTTTTTCAGGAACTTCATCGGGCCAGCACAATCGAACTGTTTAGCATCGGCTATGCCAGACCCGAGCGAGCGCCCCCACCAGAAGTGCCAAAACAAACTGTGGCCTAACCAAACTGGTTAACCGAAGATCCCGATATTGGGATGGGCGAAACGGCCGATATTCGGAAGGACGGTCGGCAGGTCTGACGAGCTGACGCCAAACCAAGTCGCCAGTGTCGCCGAGAATTCATCCACTGAGGTCGTTGGAATCCACCGGCCTTGCCCGGTGTCGTCGGGTCCGTTGACTGCAAGGGTCGGGAAAGTACCGAACAAACGTCCGCCCTGGACGGCGCCGCCGAGGACGAATTGATGGCTGCCCCAGCCGTGATCGGAACCCGTGCCGTTGGTCGGAAATGTCCGGCCGAAATCTGAGGCAGTGAAAGCGGTCACGTCTTGAGCGACACCCAGCTCGGCGTTCGCAGAGTAAAATGCGTTTAGCCCCTGGCTCAGCTCGGTGAGCAAATTTGCCTGGCCAACAAGCTGATCGCCATGCGTGTCGTACCCGCCGACCGAGCAAAAAAAGATCTGGCGTCGCATGCTGAGATTGGTGCGCGCGGCAATCAAGCGGGAGACCATGTTTAGCTGTCTGCCGAGTGACGAGGTAGGGAACACGGTTTGCAATGGAGGTAGACCGGCGAGCGCCGTCGTAAGTAGCTCGTTCGCGGCGATCGAACGCGAAACCGTATCGGAATAGGCCTGCTCAAACAGATTATTATGCGGCAAGGCCAGGAGGTCGCGGAAGGCTTGCAACCGGACATTGGCATTCGCGCTGCCATTGAAGCCGCTCAGACCTATGCTTCCATCGGGCGAAACAATATAAGGGAGGACGGTGTTGCCCACTTCGAAGGTGTTCGTTCCAGCGATTGAGATGGAGAGAGAAATTTGCGATTCGCCGTTAAGCGATTCAAGCACGTCGGCCATCCGCCCACCCCAACCCGTGCGCGAAATCCGATCCGGCACGGAGGTCTGCCATTGCACTGATTGATCGGCGTGCGAGAAGAGCTGCGGGGGAACAGCGGCCCCACCGGATAGATACTGAGCGCGGGTGATGGGTGCGACCAGGGTTCCGACATTCGAGACGATCCCGAGGTGGCCCTGGTGAAAAAGGGTCTGCAATTCCGGAAGATTCGGATGGAAACCGAAGTCGCGGCCGTCGCCACCTTGCAAAGTGAGTGGAAGAAGCGAGGCCTGCGGGATCGCGAGAATGCCCCGTGCGGCGGCGTAGGAGGCGTATCCGCTCGCATCGTGTGGCACGATGACGTTGTTGGCATCGTTGCCTCCGAACAAAAATAAGCAGACGAGCGCCTTATAGTCGCCGGTGTTGGGAATCGTCGCCGCGCTTAGCCGGCGCAGATCGAAGATGGTATTTAGCAGCCCCGAGGTGGTGAGCGCGGCACAGGCAGCCTGGCGAATGAAGGTGCGTCGGGTAGGTGCGTACATGGCTATTTGTCGACGGCGTACTCGGGTGAATTGATCACCAAATAGATCGCGGTCCTGGCCCGTTCGGTGGGATTGTCCGCGGGAATCTGGGTGACGGCGTTGACGAGGATGTTATGCATCGCGGCGGACATGTTGTTGGCCATCAAGAGGGAATTTAGATGATCTACCAACTGGGCTGGGTTAGCAGCCAGCGCCTGCTCGGTCGAGAGATTCAAAGTAATCCTGTCACTCGCAGGCCCCAGGTTGGTGTAAATTCCGTTTCGCAGATAGTTGGCGGTCGTAATCACCGTATTTTCCGTCGTAATTTCGAATTCGGGGCTTTTCAGGCCGGCCGCGGCAATAGGGCCGGGCGCGGAGTAATCAGGCGTGAAAAAATTGAAGACGGTGGGCGAATGCATCGCCTCCTGCCCCAGGGCTGTATTGGCGCCGCGAATTGAAAACTTACCGGAGGGTGATGAGGCTCGGAAGGCCCGCAAAAGATGCGTCACGCGAATGACGGGTTCGCGTAGGTGCCCGACACCTTGTCCGGTCAACGCACTACCCCGGGCGTCGTAATCCAGCAAGATCGCGCGCACGACCGCCTGCAAATCGCCGCGGACACCCTGCCCGTTATCGTTGAAGACTGCCACAACACGATAGAGAAAACCGGGGCTCGGGTTGCTCGTCACCAACCGCTGAATTAACTGCCGGCAGAGGAACGGCCCGACATTCGGATGACTAAAGACGGTGTCGAGGGTGTTTCTTAAATCCTCTTCCGCCGTTTGTCCGGCTGGAATCAGGACACCATTCAAGATTGTCTTGGAACCGGGAGAGTGACGGCTCGCCACATTAACCATCGGTTCGCGCCAGTTAGCCGGCGGATTGAAAATTGGAGGGATTGTCGTCTGTGCGTAGGTCCAGCCGGTACAGACCGCAGCCGTTCCCAGGACCGCTTCCTGGTCGTAGGTCGCGATCGGAAATCCACTGGAATTTAACGTCAAACTCCCGTCCAGGTTGAGACCGTAGAGACCGATCGAAAACAACTGCATGAGTTCCCGCGGGTAGTTTTCGTTGGGCAGCCTGGTTCCAGAGGCATTCGCCTTTTCGCTTCTCAACATGTCGAGGTATCGTCCCATCGCCGGATTCAACGTGATGCCCTCGAGCAGTTGCCGGAAATTCCCGAACGCGCCCCGCACGAGCACGTCGTAATAAGCCGGGAGCGCGCCGGACCGGTTGCCCAAGTCTCCGGTGCTGTTGGATACGACAAAAAACTCGCTCAAGGCAAAGGCCACGCGTTGTCTCAATTGGTCGGGCGCAGAAACCGCGAGGGTCCACCATGCATCCCGGGTTTGGGTCATTGTTAGCGGATCGACTCCAGAGGCATCGACAAAGGCGAGATGAGAAGAAAGCGGCGCCGTAAACTGCTGGTTTAAGAATGCGTCAAACCCCTGGCTCTGGACGGTCGCGAGCAACTCTTGGGTGGCGCCAAACGTCGCCTGAGAAAGGAATCGACCCGCGTCGGCCACGGTGGGAGTGCCTGAGGGGAGCGGCGGTGGCGGCGTCGGCTCCGGCGCGATTTCCGCGCCCGTCGAGAGATTGAAGAATCCCGAAATTTCTCCCAGCGGGTAGGCCGCCGTGTGAAGATTGATATAGAGCTGACCAGACCTAAGGAAGGCGATGATTTCGGCTACGGTAAACCCGCCGACAGGCGTAAGAACCCAGATGTAGGTTCCGTCCGGTTGCGGCATCGGATCGTCGATGTCGAACAGGATCACACCCCCCGGACCGTGAATATGCATGCTGGTGATTGGTCCCGTGAGGTTCGAGAACTGGAAAGACAAGATCAGCTGCGTTTCGTCGGCTGAGAGCCGCAAGCTCGCCATGCCAGACCCTTGCGAAATGACCGATCCCTGGGGGCGCATCAAAGCCAGATAGAGTGTCGATCCATCAGCCTGTGGGGGTTGATCGAGATCGTACATCTCGATTAAGGCAATACCAGTTGTACTAGCGGTGCCGCGCGCTATGAAAGTGTAATTGCCTGGCGCTAGGGTAGCGACGATCGCGGGTTCGCGATCATCGAGCGGCGCGAGCGCACTAGCGTGAATCTCTGCCTGCTGGGAACTGCGCCAATTATCGTTGGCCACCATAAGGGCACCGTCACCGTCGTGCAGCGCCAACATTGGATCCATCAGCCGTCCCGAAAACGGGGCACCGTTGAGGCTGAGTGAAGGGCCTCTTACGCGAAGGATTACTCTTTTGGGTACGTCCCCCCGAATAATAAATCCGCCAATCATGACGTTGTCGTCGACCAGGATTCGTCCGCGGGTCGCGATATTACCAAGGCGCGCCGTCGGCGTTTCGCCGTCCAGATCGTAGGCTTCGACGAGCGCTACTCCCGTTGCATTGTTGGCTCCGCGCACGACCGCCGTGTAATTGCCGGTAGCGAGCGTCGCAATCAAGGCCGAATCCCGATCGTCCGCCGGGGCCAGGCCAGCTGCGATGATCTCGGCCTGTTGCGAGCTGCGCCAATTGTCATTTGTTGCAATCAACGCGCCACTCGCGTCGTGCAGCTCGAGCACGGGATCATTCAGTGTGCCTGGCATCGGGAGCGATGGCCCGATGGCACGCACCGCCACTGTCTTCTGGCCAGAGCCATATACGATGAAACCGCCGATCAGAACATTGTCGCCCGTCTCCACGACCATCCGCGTGGAAATATTAACCGCACTGGAGATTGCGTGAGCGGATGACGCGAGCAGGGCCAGGAAAAGCGCTGCTACCGCCGAACGTCCCGCGCATTGAAACAGAGGCCTCATAACTTAGAGCCGCTGCCGCAGGAGAGCCTCAGATTACTGAGGAGGCAATGGATTCTGGACAAAAATAGGAGCAGGAATTGAACCATTTCGTCTAAGCGTTTTCCCCAATGAGCGGCCATCGGTTCGGGGAATTACGGCGATGCAACCCTGGGTTTTGGAAGAAGTCGCGCTTTTTATCAAGCGACCCTATGCTTAATTGCCTCCCACCTTCCCATGCCGATCGCAAAAAAAACTGAGCCCGAGCAAACTTTCGAAGGAGCGATGGATCGTCTGGAGGCAATCGTGGAGCAAATGGAATCCGGTAGAATGATGCTGGAAGAGCTCATTGTTCGTTACGAAGAGGGAATGAAGCTGGTCAAAATTTGCCAGGAACGCCTGGCCAGTGCAGAGCAACGAATCGAGGTAATTACCCGGAACGGCGCGGGCAAAACAATCATGAAGGATTTCGAACCCACGGTTGAAAAAGAGCGTCCTGCGAAATCGGAAGAAAAAGGAGTAACCGCAAATGACGAAGTCAGACTCTTCTGAGCCAGCGAGCGCCCAACGGCTTCTCGCTCGCATTCATTCTCCGGCGGACGTAAAAGCCTTGCGCGAGCAAGATCTCCCACAGCTGGCGCAGGAGGTGCGCGATAAGCTGATCAATGTCCTGTCGCAAACGGGCGGTCACCTCGGTCCAAATCTGGGCGTGGTCGAGTTAACGATTGCTCTACACCGTGTCTTCGAAACTCCGCGGGACCGGTTTGTTTTTGACGTCAGCCACCAGGGTTACGTCCACAAGATGTTTACGGGCCGCCTCGACCGCATCGGCACGATGCGCCAATACCAGGGATTGAATGGGTTTTTGCTTCGGAGCGAGAGCGAACATGATTGCTACGGCGCCGGGCATGCCGGCACGGCCCTGTCCGCGGGCTTGGGGATGGCCGTCGGGCGTGATCTTCGCGGCGGAAATGAGCATATCGTGGTCGTGGCCGGCGATGCCGCCTTCACCTGCGGCATAAGCTATGAAGCGCTCAACAATGCGAAGTCCCAGACGCGGCGATTCATTGTCGTCCTGAACGACAACGAATGGTCCATTGCCAAAAATGTCGGCGCCATTGCGAGTTACCTGAACAATATCGTCGCCAACCCGACCTACGCCGGCCTGCATGACAAAGCGCGGCGTTTTATCGAAGCGGTCGCGGGCCGGGGCGCGGTGGAGTTCGCACACAAAGTCGAGGAGGGTGTGAAAAATCTGCTTCTTCCCAGCGTGATCTTTGAGGAGTTGGGCTTGCGCTACTATGGCCCCATCGACGGCCATGACATTCCGTTGCTGACGAAGACATTCGAGTTCCTCAAAACCCAGGACGAGCCGGTCCTCCTGCACATCCTGACCAAGAAAGGGAAAGGCTATGAGCCCGCTATCGCCAAGCCGGACAAATTCCATGGTCTCGGAAAGTTCGCGCCCGACACGGGTGAAACCGCGGCCGCAGGCACACCGACCTATTCGGAGCTCATGGGGAAGACCCTGGCGAAGTTTGCCGATTCAAACCAGAAAATCGTCGCCATCACGGCCGCCATGCCGAGCGGGACAGGACTCGGATTTTTCCAGGCCCAACATCCGACGCGTTACTTTGATGTCGGAATCGCCGAGGAACACGCGGCCCTCTTCGCCTGCGGTCTGGCCACGCAGGGCTTGAAGCCATTTTTAACGATCTACTCAACCTTCATGCAACGCGCCTACGACATGATCATCCATGACATTGCGCTCCAAAACTTGAACGTCGCGCTCTGCATGGATCGCGCCGGCCTGAGCGGAGACGATGGTCCGACGCATCACGGGCTGTTCGATATCGGCTACCTGCGGCACATCCCCAATTTCGTGCACATGCAGCCGAAGAATGAGGATGAATTCATCGACATGCTGTGGACGATGGCCAACTACAATTCGGGGCCGATCGCCATCCGTTATCCGCGTGGCCCCGGGACGGGCGCCGTTCCAAAAGCTTCCCCAAAACTGCTCGAAATCGGCAAGGCCGAGGTCGTGCAACACGGTCGCGAGGTGGCTATTTTCGGTTTGGGAAACATGTTCGAGGTGGCGGAGGAAGCGGCGCGCAAGCTGGAAGAAAAAGGCGTCTCGGTAGCGCTCATCAACCCGCGCTGGATCAAGCCGCTCGATCTCGGCACGATCGAGTTCTTTGCGCGTGGCGTCGATGTCGTTTGCACGATCGAGGACCATGTTTTGCACAATGGTTTTGGATGTGCCGTGATGGAACATCTCCATTCGCAAATGATCAACACGCCCGTGGTCCGCATCGGCTGGCCCGACCAGTTCGTCGAACATGGCACCATTCCGATCCTGCGAAAAAAACACGGCATTACGGCGGACGCCCTGGTGGAAAAAGTCCTGCCCCTCTTGAAGTCCAAGGGCACCAAAGCCCACCCGAGCGCTGCGTAGCTCCATCTGAGAGCCATGACGTTTCGTGTGAAGCGATCGGGCGCAATTCTGGGTTTCGTCCTGTTGCTGTTTTTCGCCTCAGGATTTGCCGCTCTGCTTTACCAGACAATCTGGCAGCGCCTGCTTGGGTTCTTCTCGGGCGTCGACGTCTATTCGGTCACCATTACCGTCGCCGCTTTCATGGCCGGCCTGGGCTGCGGAAGCCTCGCGGGCGGCCACTTGGCGGATCGCTTGTCAGCCAGGAACCGCCTGCTGGCGTTTGGCCTCGCCGAAGCGGTCATCACCCTTTTCGCACTCGGCAGCAAATGGCTCTATTATGATCTTCTGTATGTAAGATGGAGCGTTCTGGGCGACTCCCCCGTGTTCCTGCCGGTGCTTCTTTTCGCCAGCCTGCTGATTCCAACATTTTGCATGGGCGTCACGCTGCCGATTCTGGCAAAGACATTCACGGCGAAAATCGAAACCGCCTCGGCCGTCGTCGGATATCTTTATGGCGTAAACACGCTTGGGGCGGCGGTTGGCGCCCTTGCTACACCCTGGCTCCTGCTCCGCCACCTGCCATTTTCGAATGTCCTCCAGATCGGCGCGGCCTTGAACGCGGCCTGCGCGCTGGGCGCAATTCTGGTTTGGTGGTGGGGTGATCGCGCGCCAGCCGCCGATAGAGGTGTTCGTCTGCCGGTGGCGCCGTCTGCAGAGCCCAGCCATTTCACGGCTCGCGCCTGGATGGTTATCTATGGTCTATCAGGGTTCATTGCCCTTTCTCTGGAGATCGTCTGGTTCCGGCTCCTGGGAGTTCTTCAAAAATCGACTTCCTTTACCTTTCCCTCGCTCCTGGCGGTTTATCTGGGCGGCCTGGCCCTCGGCGTCATAATCGGCGTTCCCCTCGCGAGGCGCGTTCGGCGTCCGGCGGTTACCTTTCTCGCGCTCCAAAGCGCCATCACCCTTTACGCGGCAGTCGCGTTCGCGCTGCTCCTTCACCATGTAGATCACCAGCCGTTTCTGCAACCGCTCTGGGTTTACCTTGGAGGGTACGAGCCCGTTAACGCCGCCGATTTATTGAGCGCCATCCCCGCCTGGTTTTCTGGCGCTCAGACAGCGCCCGTCTTGTTTGAAAGTGCACGCTTCGTCCTGCTTCTTTACTTTATCCTGCCGTTAGCGCTCATCGCTCCATCGACTTTTCTGATGGGCTTGAGTTTCCCGGTGTTGCAAAAACTTGTGCAAGACAATCCGGCTCTGCTCGGCCGCCGTGTTGGTTGGCTGCAGACCCTGAATATTGCCGGTTCCATGCTTGGCGCTCTGCTCGTAGGCTGGTGCTTGCTTGGCTGGATCGGAAGCTCCGGGACCTTAAAGTTACTGGTGCTCATTGGCGGGATTTTTCTCTGTCTCGCCATCTGGCATGTCGCGCGACGACAATGGGTTCGATTGGTTAGTGTCGTTGTTTCAATTGTTTTTGTGAGTGGGATCGCCGTTGCGGTCCCCACATCACAAAAGCTCTGGGCCAAGCTGCATGGGGCCAAACCCCGCGCGATCATCGCTCGCGAGGGCGCATCGGGCTTGGCCGTGCTCAAAGGCAATCCACACCGGTTCGAGGAAGATGTGGTTTGGGTCTTCAGTAATGGGATCGGACAAAGCTGGTTGCCCTACGGCGGGGTCCATACGCAGATTGGAATGTTCGCCGTTCTCCTGCATCCGAAGCCCGAGGAAGTCGCCGTCATAGGCCTCGGCTCGGGCGACACGGTCTATGCCCTCGGTGGCAGTCCACACACGCGTAAACTGACTTGCATTGAAATCGTCGAGCCGGCCCACGAGACCCTCAAGGAATTGGCCGGCCGCGTCCCGTACCCAGCTCTTTTGGCTTTGCTCGATGATTCCCGCATCCAATGGTTATTTACGGATGGTCGCGCCTACCTCCTGCGCAGCGACGAGCAGTTTGATGTGATAGAGGCAGACGCCCTGCGACCGAACAGCGCCTACTCGGGGAATCTTTACTCGTGGGAATATTTTCAAATGCTCAAGGCTCGCCTCAAACCGGGTGGCATCGCTGTGACCTGGGCGCCGACTGATCGAGTGCTAGCTTCGTTTCTGGTGAGTTTCCCATACGCGATTCTGGTGGACGGAATCGCGATCGGGAGTGAGCAGCCTATCGCGGTCGAGCCCGCGGAGATCCTGAGCAGGCTGACAGATCCGTTTACGACGGCATATTTTCGTCGCGTGGGAGGAAGCGTGCGGCCACTTGTGGACAATTTGATTGCCGGAAATTTCGTTCGCTATTCGCCAGAAACGGACCGGCCCGGAAAACACGATTTGAATTCCGATCTTTTCCCGCGGGACGAATACATGGTACCTCCGCAGCCGTGAGCGCGATTGAAGCACATCGTCTGACGAAAATCTATCGAACCTACCGCAAGGAAAGCGGTCTGCGCGGTTCGATTAAGGGACTTGTCCGGCGAAAGTATGACGAAACCCGCGCCGCGGACGAGGTTTCTTTTCAAATAGAGGAAGGCGAGCTGGTTGGCTTCCTGGGTCCCAATGGAGCGGGCAAAACTACTGTTCTCAAAATACTCTCCGGTCTCTTGAATCCCAGTTCAGGCGATGCGCGGGTCCTCGGCTTCGTCCCCTGGGAAAGACGCAACGAGATGAAGCGGCAGTTCAGTCTGGTCATGGGACAGAAGAACGCGCTTTGGTGGGATCTCCCCGCGCAGGAATCGCTGGAACTCAACCGCGCCATCTATGGGATCGACCGCCCCCGTTTCAAGAAGATCGTCGGCGGATTAAGTGAGCTCCTCGAGGTGCAGGACAAGATGAATGTGATGGTGCGCGAACTTTCCCTGGGTGAGCGCATGAAAATGGAATTGATCTCGGCGCTCATCCATGAGCCGCGCGTTCTGTTTCTGGACGAACCGACAATCGGTCTCGATGTCGTGAGTCAAAAACGCGTGCGGGAGTTTCTTCGACTCTATAATTCCGAGCACCGGATTGTGACCATGCTGACCAGTCACTACATGCAGGACATCCAGGAGCTGTGCGATCGCGTCATCATTATCGATCACGGCAAAATCTTTTTCGATGGGCCGCTCAATTCCATCATCGACCGGTTTTCCGGATACAAGATTATCACGCTGACTTTTCAGGATGCCGGCCAGCGGGACTTCTCCTTGCTCGGCGAGGTAATCGCGCAAACGCCGGTCTCAGTCCAGCTCAGGGTGCCGCGCGGGAAAGTCACCGAAACCTCCCGCCGCCTGCTCGAGAGTTGCGCGGTGAGTGACATCAGTGTGCAGGAGCTGCCCGTCGAGGAGGTCATTCGCCAGCTTTTCGGCGAGCGAAACACTTCGCGCAATGCCGCGAACCCCACCGCTTCGGCCAACGCAAAAACGTAGCCGTTAACGACGATAGAGCGCTTGTTTTAGCTCCGATACGTAGGCCGGATTCAACTCAAATGCCGTCACCGGCATTTCTGCGATTTGCACCTCTTCGCAAAACGGGATGCTCTCGACGTAGCCGGCGGACATAAGGCTGTTGAGCGTATCGGTCACGTCACTTACGTCCATATGGGTGCAATCCTGAATCTCGGCGCCCATCATCGCTTCCGTGAAGCCGATCGACCGCACAACTGTCGCTTCGCGACCGCTGAGTTTGATGTGACGCATATCTCTTTTTTCTGAGCAACTTCCATACCGGTATTCCGGGACCGTCTATTGATCGTATCCGAAGCTCGGGAGCACGCTTTTTGTCATCCCGGCGGGAAAATTAGGGAAACGCGGCTCCCACCCCAGAGCGCGTAATTTTTTATTGGATACTCGCTTATTGCTGTCGCCGCGCTTCCTCTCCGGGGGGACTCCTCCCGCCCGCATAGACTCTCGCAGATGCGCGCTCAACCACTGGTACGCTTCGCTCGTTAGAATTGGTTGATCATCCACCACATTATAGGTCTGTCCCCATAGGTCCGCTCCACCCCCAGCCAGAAGAAACAATGCTGACGCGATGTCGTCACGATGCGCCTGATTGATAAAACGATTCTCCCCGTCGAGGACAGCCCTGCCTGAGAGAAATGTTCGCAGGAGAAACGAGCGGCCTGGTCCATAAATTCCGGCCAGACGCGCCACGATTCCGTGACGCGCCAGAACAAGCTCTTCGGTCTCGCGCAAAACGCGTCCTTTTTCGTGCCCTGGATTCGCCGGACTCGTTTCGTCTACAGGAACGCCATGCTTTTGCGCATAGACGCTAGTGCTACTGGTAAAAATCAGTCTCGCGAGTGGAAAAGCGTCAAGGAGGGTCCGCGCACCCTCCAGGTAAATTCGACGATATTGTTCCGCGTCACCCCCGCCAGAACTTGCGCAGTGCACGATAACGTCGAACTCATCGCCGCGAGCCCGGACCTCGGCGGGGTTGGTGATGTCCACGCCACGGACCGCGTACGGTTTCCCGGCAAGTTGCCCGGCCGATTGGACCGAGGCTGTCCATCCTTCCACCTTCCATCCTCGCCCATGAAAGAGATCCGCGGCCGCCTGACCAACGTAGCCGCAACCAGCGATCAAAATTCGCGGCATGGCCCGCTATTTCGACGCGGACGCGATTTCGATTTCGTCGAACGGATTCGCCTGCGTGACCAAAACCTGTTTGAGTCGAATCAACTCCAGCAGCGCGAGAAAAGTCACGACAATCTCGACTCGGGAGGCCATCTCGGCGAACAGCTCCGAGAATTTTATCGGCAGGCCCACCGCAACACGCCGCAAAATTGAATCGATCTTGTCAGAGACGGTGAAGTGCTCCCCGAAAATTTCGCGCAAATCCTCCCGGGCTTCGACTCGTTTAATAACGGTCTGGAAAGCGTTGATTAATTGAAAAATGCCGACTTCCCCCAGCGGAAGGGGTGCGGTTGCGATTGCCTCGAGGCCGACGCCAGTGCGAGCAAAGATCCGCCCCTGTTCCAGCTCGCGGGTGTGTAAGAGCGCCGCCGCTTCCTTGAACTTCTTGTATTCAATCAGCTGCCGGATCAGGTCCCAGCGCGGATCATCCTCGCTCGCATCTTCGTCCGGCGGTTGCTGATCGGCGGGCAAAAGGCTGCGGCTCTTCAGGTAAATCAGGTTCGCGGCCATCACAACAAATTCCCCGGCAACGTCGATATTTAACTCCTTAAAAGCCTGGAGATACTCGAGGTACTGGCTGGTGATCCGCTCGAGAGAAATTTCGTAAATGTCGATTTCGTCCTGCTTGATCAGATAAAGCAGCAAATCGAGCGGCCCTTCGAAAATCTCGAGCTTGACCTTGTAATCAGTTTCCATGCAGCGCCGCGGATTTTAAGGACGCGAACTTCGAAAGTAAACTGCGACGTCCCAGGCGGACGCCCCCTCAGCGGTCGACGACCTTTCGGTGAACCCAGACGCTATTTACGATTCCGAGGCCGAACATGATTACAAGGACAAAGGAGCCGCTATAACTGATCAACGGCAACGGCACACCGGTGATGGGCAGCATCGAAATTGTCATCCCGACGTTTTGGAAAACGTGAGTGAAAATGAGCGCGGTAACCCCAGTCACGAGCAGAAGGCCAAACTGATCTCCGGCAAAAAACGCCACGAAGAGACAGGTCAAGAGGAGCAAGGCGAAGGCGCCGATGAGAAATATGCCGCCCACGAATCCCCATTGCTCGCCGATCGCGGAAAAGATGTAGTCGTTATGAACGGCGGTGGCGGGAAGAAAGCCTAGTTCGATTTGAGTATTTGGCGCCTTGAACCCCTTTCCGGACCAACCGCCGGAGCCGATGGCGATGAGCGATTGGTTGATCGCCCAGGAGGCACCCCGCGGATCGATTTCCGGATTAACAAAGGCGGTAAGGCGCTCCTGTTGGTACGTCTTCAGGCCCAAATTCGCCGCGAGCGGAAGCACGGTGGCCACGATGAGGATGATGCAGGTCAGATACCGAATCGGTATGCCGCCGACGAAAAGCAGCGCCAGCAAGACTGGACCCCAAATGATCGCTTCTCCCAAGTCTGGTTGCATCAGAATAAGCAGGGCTGGCGCCCCCACGATCACGCTGGAAAGCAGCAGCCGAAACATGGGGTGCATCTCGCGGTACTGGCTCAGAAACAAAGCGAGCACCATGATTCCTGCGATGACAGCGACCTGAGCCGGCTGAAAATTAATCGGTCCGAGGTGGAGCCAACTTCGCGAACCGTAAACCTTGGTGCCAATAAACCTCGTCAAAACCAAAAAGCCTATTCCCGCCAGATACATGGGTAGGGCACCCCAGCGGATCCATCGATAATCGATCAGGCTGGTGACCATGAACGTAACAAATCCGAGCGCGACCCAATTGGCTTGTTTGCGCCAGAACTCTCCAGCCATGTCGTCCCGCATGTAAGTAGCGCTGTAGATCGCCACGACGCCGAAAATCGCCAGGGCCAGCATGTTTACGAGCAGGAGCCAATTCAGCCCAACCAACTTTCTCAGGAACGGTGTCATGCTGGATTCATTCTACTCGCCGCGGCGGAGCATAATCGCACTTTGAATTCTCGCAAGATGACCTCCGTGCCCGCGACGTCCGCGGAAATGCTCCCGATGCTCCTGTGGCGGCTCTCCCCCGGGAGAATCGGGGGTGCGGGGTAGGTTTTCGAACAACCAACAATAAAGTGGCTCTAGTTATACGGTTGAGTACCAACGTTTTAAGATCGGAAAGGACGACTAATTTCGAGAGTCGAAATCGCGCAGATGCCCTATTTCTCAGCATTGCGATTGTCTGTCTTAACATGCTCATTGATAGTTGTTTAGCCAAGATTAACAAATATTCCGTGCCTTCGCTTGTGAACGCGACCCAAGCCTACTAAAATGCGTTGAGGTCGGGCTATTCATCCAGCGGTCGCATCATGGCAAAGAAAACCAAACGCAAGATAGCGCACCCGAAATTGCCCATGCAGCGGCAGCTCCATCTGCAGCATGAAGGAAAATACTTCGATCTCCGGACCGTGTTTGATCGATTAAACGAACGATATTTTCGTGGTCGGTTGCGGGGATACAAAGTGATGTGGGGCCGGCGGCGAAAGCGACGCCCTAAAGAATATTTCATCTTCGGGACTATCCAGGAGGAGGACCGGATTATCCGAATCAACCCGCTTTTGGATCAACCTTTTGTTCCCCTTTGGTTTCTCCAGTACGTGCTTTACCACGAAATGCTGCACTCGGTGGTCCCGGACGAAGTGGGGCCCGATGGCCGCCGCCGGGTCCACACTGAGAAATTCTACCGGCGCGAACGCGAGTTCCCCGGTTATCGGCGCGCGCGGCGTTGGGAAGAAGAAAACCTCGCTCGTTTCTTGCGCTAGGGCCGCTCCGTCAGAGTTGATTGCCCCGTCTGGTCCTCAGACAGCGAGCGTGTCGTTGCTACGTTCTTTTTGATGAGGTACCAGAGGGTTGTCGCGAGCAGGAGGGAGATCAACTTCGCGCGCCAATTGTTCAGGATCAGTTTCTTCATCTTCATAAGTGCCTTGGAGGAGAATTTCGCCGATCCGTTTTCGGAACGTGTCTGGAGTGAAGTTGCGCTCGATCCGCCGTCGATGACAGATTGAGATCCCGCCGGTTTCTTCCGAAATCACCACCGCGATCGCATCGGATTCTTCCGTGATCCCCAGGCCCGCCCGATGCCGCAGGCCAAGGCTTCGATCGAGCGTTTCCCGCTGGCTCACGGGAAAAATACAAGCGGCCGCCGCGATGCGGCCATTTCGCACGACTACTCCGCCATCATGCAGGGCAGCCTTCGGGTGAAAAAGCGTCAGAAGAAGCTCGACCGAAAAAATGGAATCGATGATGACACCGGTCTCCTCGTAAACACGAATTGAGGTGTCACGCTCAATGGCAATGAGCGCTCCGAACTGTTTGTTCGCCAGCTGGGCCACAGCTTCAGCCAGGTCGTGCACGGTCTCGCGCTTCTCACTCGTGAGAGAAAAAATTGGGTGCCCGCCCAGCTCGGCGAGGCCTCGTCGCAGCTCGGGCTGAAAAATAACGACAAGGGCAACAGCGAGGAAGACGGAAAAACTCCGGATGATCCAGCCGATGACAACCAGATTCAGCAACTGCGAAATGAGCGTCAGGGTCAAAAAAACGATCGCCAAACCGGTCAGGACTTTGGCGCCGCGCGTCCCGCGGAAATAAAGATACCCATAATAAATCCCGACGCTCAGCAGGATGATCTCGATGAGACTTCTCCATTTTCCGATCCAGAGCTGGATGATTTGCTGTGTCATTTAGCAGCTTGGAGAAGTTTTTCCGTGACCCGCAAAGCCGCGGCGTTTTCTTTGACGTCATGCACCCGCAGGATGTTTGCACCGCGCTCGCGTAGCATCGCGGTGAAGGCTATGGTCGGTGCGAGGCGGTCGCTCATTTCGGCCGAATCAATCATCTTGCCGAGGGAAGATTTGCGCGAAACTCCGACCGCGATCGGCCGGCCATGGATTCGGAGACGGGGGAGGTTGGAGAGCAACTCGAGATTATGCTCAACGGTTTTACCGAATCCAATTCCCGGATCAAACGCGATGGCCATGGAATCAATGCCGCACTCTAGGGCGCTGGCATATTGTTGTCTAAAAAAATCAGCCACCTCGCTGACCACGTCCGCGTAATGCGGGTCCGTCTGCATTGTCTGCGGAGTGCCCTGCATGTGCATAAGGATAATGGCGGCCTGCGTTTCGGCCGCCAGCTTCATCATCCCCGGGTCGGCGCGGCCCCCGGACACGTCGTTGATGATCGATGCTCCCGCTTCCAAGGCGGCACGCGCGACGACGGCTTTCGTGGTGTCGATGGAAATAGACGCCGAAATCTTCTCGCGCAATTTGACGATCACGGGCACCACTCGGGCCCGCTCTTCTTCCGCTGAAACCGGTTGCGCTCCGGGACGGGTCGACTCGCCTCCTACGTCAATGATCTGGGCACCCTCCGCGGCCATGCGCTCGCCCTGTTCGACAGCTTTTTCCGTGGTGAAAAATTCGCCGCCATCAGAAAAAGAATCCGGGGTGACGTTCAGCACTCCCATGAGGATAGAATGCCGCGAGAGATCGATGGCGCCGTCACGGATTCGCCAGATCATCTCATTCATTCAGGTGAGACTATCACGGAGCCGCATTTATTCGATGATGCATGGAAGTCCGGGCGGAAATCAATTTGCGTGTTAAGATAGGGGTGGGTTCATCCGAACCGCCCGCGGACGATTGAGTCAATCGCCCCTACCAATTCCACGGCGGTTTCGCTCCAAAATCGTGAAATCAGACAATCAATCGCTACGCGAACAGATCCTCCGCTTGCTGAGCGCGCCGAAGTATCGGCCGCTTGATAAAGTTGAGCTGGGAAAAGTCCTCGGCCGCAGGAGCGGAGTTCGCATGGGATTGAACGAGGTGCTGCGACAACTCGAGCAGTCCGGAGAAATCGCTCGTATCCGCAAGAACCGCTACGTCCTGCCGTCAGAGGCGGATCTCGTCACTGGCACCCTCCACGTGCACCAGGCGGGCTACGCATTTCTTTCGACGGGGAAGGCGGGAGAGCAGGATCTTTTCATCGCAGCGGAAAATACCGGCACCGCGATGCACGGCGACAAAGTGGTGGCGCGGATCACCCGCGATGAACGCTACTCACGCGCGAAGAGCGGTCAGGGTCGGCCCGAGGGCCGGGTGATTCGCATCCTTGAACGCGCGCACGATTCGATCGTCGGAACGTTGCAGCAATCGAAAAACTTCTTCTACGTCGTTCCGGATGATCCACGCATCGTCCACAACGTTTACGTCCAGGTTCCACCGCAACCGCCACTGCCGCAGAAACCGGAACGCGGGGATAAAGTCGTCGTTCGGCTCGAGCCGTGGGAATCGCGCCACGTCAATCCCGAGGGGCAAATCGTCGAAATCCTCGGCCCCAGTTCCGCGCCCGGGGTGGACCTGCTGTCGATCATTCGGAAGTACCACCTTCCGACGGAATTTCCGAGAGACGTTCTCGAGGAAGCGGAGAAAATACCGGAGACAGTCGGCGAGGAACTGTTCGAGGATCGCGAGGATCTTCGCGACCAATTCATCGTCACGATCGACCCTGACGACGCGCGCGACTTTGATGACGCGATTAATGTCGGACGGCTCCCAGGAGGGGGTTGGAGTCTCGGCGTTCATATCGCCGACGTCGCCGCCTACGTGAAACCTGGCGGGGCGCTGGACCGTGAAGCCTACAAACGCGGCAACAGCGTTTATCTCCCCGATCGCGTTATCCCGATGTTGCCGGAGCGTTTGAGTAACGGTGTTTGCAGTCTGAAGCCGGAGGTGAATCGCCTTACGCATTCGGTCTTCATTCAGTTCACAAAAGACGGTCGAACAAAGAGCACCCGCTTCGCTCGAACGGTCATCCGGAGTGCGCGCCGCCTGACTTATCGCGAGGCCTACGCCATTCTTCGCGGTAGCCCCAGGGACGAGTTAGGCGAGCGGTTGCATGTGGCCTGGGAACTCGCCTCCCTCTTGCGCAAAAAGCGCTTCGAACAGGGGTCTCTCGACCTCGACTTTCCGGAAGTAAAAGTGCGACTGGACGAGCAAGGCAAACCCATCCTCCTCGAACGCATTGAAAACGATGAATCACATCAACTGGTCGAAGAATTCATGCTCGCGGCGAATGAAGCTGTGGCGCGTGAGCTTAAGAACCGGTCGATCCCCACGATCTATCGCGTGCACGAAAATCCGGAACCGGAAAAGCTGGCCGAATACCGCGAGCTCGTGCTCAGCTACAATTACAAGGCCGGCGACCTGACAAATCGCGCCGAACTCCAACGCCTGCTGGCTTCGCTCACCGGTAAGCCCGAGGAACAGGCACTCAAAATCGGTCTCTTGAAAAGTTTGAAGAGAGCGCGTTATGCGGCGCAACCGCTGGGCCACTTCGGTCTCGCCAAAAACAACTACACCCATTTCACCAGCCCGATTCGGCGCTACGCCGATCTGGTTGTCCACCGATCTCTGGCCGAACGCGACCTGGCCCGCCGTGCCCGTGCGGAGATGGGCCAGATCGCCGCCGCCGCGGAACATATCTCTATTACAGAACGCGTGGCGGCTGAGGCCGAGATGGATTCCGTGAAGATGAAAAAGCTCGAGTTCTTTCAGCGCCAGCTCGACGCGCGCGATCCGCAAGTTTTTCGCGCCACGGTCATTGATGTCCGGAATTATGGACTCCTGCTCGAATTGCCGGACGTCCTCCTGACCGGTCTCGTCCATGTCTCCTCGCTCACGGACGACTTCTATATTTTTCACCCAACCCAACGACGATTTATTGGCCGGCAATCCCGCCGGCAATTTTCCGTAGGCGATCAACTAAGCGTTTTCGTAGCCCGCGTGGATATCTTTAAACGCCAGGTGGACTTCGCGATCGCGAACGAAGCGGCGCCAAAACATCAGCGCGACCGGAGTAATAATCGGCCCCATCGGACGCGTCGCCGGTAGAAGCCACTTCAGCCAAAGAGCTTCCCGCGCCGGAGCCGCTCAGATTTTGCTTCCAATTTCGGGGATGGGTTCGTTAGACTCGGTGGGTCTTCAAATGGACAGCATTCTGGAAGCGAAAGAGGTTCAGATCGAGCGGAAGCGGTTTCATTTCGAATTCCGCGAGAACGAACGCGGAAAATTCCTGCGCATCACGGAGGAGGCTCATGGCCGGCGCAACACGATCATCGTGCCGAGTACCGGATTGAATGATTTCACCGCTGCAATCGGCGACGTTCTTGGGACTGGCAGTCAGGCTCCCCCGGCCTGATTCGACGCTCGCGCGACGCGTTCGTTGACACCTTGGGGACCGGACACTTAGCTTGCGTCCGTTCGGACGTTGCCGTTTCTCTTCTTAAACTCCATGGCCCACAAAAAGGAATCTTCCGCCCGCAAATCGACACGACACCCGAGAGTCAAGACCACCCGCGGAAAAGCGAAGGCGACCCGGCTTGTTTATTGTTTCGGCGACGGACAGGCGGACGGCGACGGAGGCATGAAACCGCTTCTGGGCGGCAAGGGCGCCAATCTCGCGGAGATGACCCGCATCCGTCTTCCCGTTCCGCCGGGATTCACGATTACGACTGAAGTCTGCACCTACTTTTACGCGCATAGCCGCACCTATCCCGTGTCGCTCCAGCGCGAGATAGAAAAGGGCGTGGCGAACATGGAACGGATCATGGGCACCAGGTTCGGCGACACGGAGAAGATGCCTTTGCTCGTGGCGGTTCGCTCAGGGGCCCGCGATTCCATGCCAGGCATGATGGACACGATCCTAAACCTTGGGCTCAACGACGAGACGGTAAAGGCGCTGGTCCGGGCGACGAAGAACGAGCGTTTCGCGTGGGATTGCTACCGCCGTTTCATGCAGATGTATGGCGATGTGGTCATGGGGGTGCAAAAGCGCGAAGGCGAAGATCACGATCCTTTTGAATCTGTGATCGAACACTATAAAGACCAAAAATACGGCCAGCACGATATCGACGATTCGAAGCTCGAGGCGTCCGATTATCAGGAGCTCGTCTCCCGCTTTAAGAAGCTGGTGAAAGAAAGAACCGGCCGAGCCTTTCCGAACGATCCCTGGGACCAGCTCAAAGGCGCCGCCGGCGCCGTCTTCGGATCCTGGATGAACGATCGCGCGATCGTCTATCGCCGGAAATACAACATCCCGCAGGACTGGGGCACAGCGGTCAACGTGCAGGCAATGGTCTACGGAAATACCGGCAAGAACTCCGGCTCCGGCGTAGCCTTTACGCGCAATCCGGCCAACGGAGCGAACGAATTCTACGGCGAGTTTTTGATCGATGCGCAGGGCGAAGACGTGGTGGCCGGCGTGCGCACACCGCAGCCCGTCCTCGAGTTGAAGAAGTTGATGCCGAAGTGCTACGCGGAACTGCTCAAGGTCCGCGCCACGCTCGAGAAGCATTTCAAGGATGTGCAGGACATCGAGTTCACCATCCAGGACGGCAAGCTTTTCATGCTGCAAACGCGCAATGGCAAACGGACCGCGGCTGCGGCGCTCAAGTTCTCCATGGATATGTTCAAGGAGAAGCTCATAGACTGGAAGACAGCCGTAATGCGCAATCCGGCCGACCAACTGGACCAGCTTCTCGCGCCGATCTTTGATGTCGCCGAGGTGAAGAAAGCGAAGGCGATCGCGACCGGCTTGCCAGCCGGGCCAGGCGCGGCTTCGGGAAAAATCTATTTGAACGCCGATCGTGCGGCCGCCGCGGTTGAGAAAGGCGAAAAGGTCTTGCTCGTGCGCAACGAAACGAGCCCGGAAGATTTGCGCGGCATGATCGCCGCGGAAGGCATCCTCACGGCGAAAGGCGGAGTGTCGTCACACGCCGCGCTCGTTGCCCGCCAGATGGGCAAAGTCTGCATCTGCGGCGCATCGGCGCTCCAGATCGATTACGGAAAGAAGACCGTTTCGGTGGACGGCCAGACCTTCAAGGAAGGCGACTTTCTTTCCATTGATGGAACTGCCGGCACCGTCTATGCCGGCCAGCTCGCGACTGCGCCAAGCGAGATCATCACCGGCATGCTGCACGGCGACAAAGAAGCACAGAAAACGGAGAAGTTCCGGTCCTTCAACCAGCTCATGAAGTGGTGCTCGCAGGCCGCCCGTCTCGATGTCCGCTGCAACGCCGACAACCCCGAGCAAACCGAGAACGCCCTCGCTTTTGGCGCCGTCGGCATCGGCCTCACCCGCACCGAGCATATGTTCTTCGAAGGCGATCGCATCGATGCCATGCGCGAGATGATTCTGGCCGCGAATGTGGACGACCGGAAAAAGGCGCTCGCGAAGTTAATTCCCTACCAGCGCGAAGACTTCGCGGGCATCTTCAAGGCCCTTGGAGGCTATCCCGCTACGATCCGCTTCCTCGACCCGCCCCTGCACGAATTTCTCCCGCATACGACGGAGCAACAACTCGACCTCGCCAATAAGCTCGGCATCAAGGTGGAATTCATCCAGCACCGCGTCGAGCAGCTCCACGAATTCAACCCGATGCTTGGCCACCGCGGCTGCCGCCTCGGCATTGCTTACCCGGAGATCACCGAAATGCAGGCCCGCGCTGTCTTCGAAGCGGCGGCCGATGTGATAGGGCAGAAGATCAAGGTGAAACCGGAAATCATGATCCCGCTCGTCGGATTCAAGAAAGAATTCGATCTCCAAGCGGAAATCGTTCATCGGGTCGCCAAGGAAGTGATGTCCCAGAACAAGGTCAGATTCGAGTATTTGGTCGGGACCATGATCGAAGTCCCCCGCGGTGCGCTCACGGCGGACGAAGTGGCAAAAAGCGCGGAGTTCTTCAGCTTCGGCACGAACGACCTCACTCAAATGGCGCTTGGCATCAGCCGCGATGACATGGGGAACTTCCTTATGCCGTACGTGGAGAACGATATCTTCAAGAAAAACCCTTTCGCCACGCTCGATCAGACCGGTGTCGGCCAACTCATGCAGATCGCCGTCGAGAAAGGCCGCCGCAGCCGGCCGAACATCAAGCTAGGCATCTGCGGAGAACATGGCGGCGATCCAGAGAGCGTTAAGTTCTGCCATCGTCTCGGATTGCACTACGTCAGTTGCAGTCCCTTCCGTGTTCCGATCGCCCGTCTCGCTGCCGCCCAAGCGGCCTTGACCGAAAAGTAGGCGCGTTGTAAAAAAGCAGTATCTGCGGAGGCTATGGCGATCCGGGCGAGGTTCCCGCCTTCGCGCTTAACTGCTCGAAGAGCTCAGGGTCCTCAACAAACTTGCCATCAGAGTACCTCCAGATTGCCCGATGCCCGGCAAGTAATTCGGCCACTGGCCCTCCCTCTTCCCCCACAATAATATGATGCCGGACAGGGATGGCGTAGAGCATTTGAATCCCATCCAGATACCAGCCTGCGGGGACCTCCGAGTACAAGAGCCGGTCGGGATGCTCGAGGTAGTATTTGCCTTCCGCTTCATACCGTTTCAGCAGGATTTCCCATTTCTTCTGCGTCACGGACCCGCCTGCCGCAGCCACCAAAATCGCCACTGCCGCCGCGATGTAGCTCAGGGCCGGCATCCGGACCCTGGAGATGAGATAGCCAGCTCCCACGAGGAGCCCGGTATGAAGCAGAAGAACGATGCGAATCCATGTGTAGGGCTCGAGCCAGTCGCGATTAAGTGCAAACGCGCCGGGATAAATTACAGCCAGGGCCGAGGCGATTACCACCAGCGTGAATAGAACAATCCGGGGCTTCAGTTCACCGCGGCGATACATCAGGATGAGCGGCGCCAGGGCGAGCGCCAGCAGCGCATAGCCTCCGGCGTTGCCGAAAAGGATGTAGGGCAGCCGCGAAATGAATTCAACGAATCCGGACGGACTAAGCATCGGGCCATAACGGGCCGTAAAGCCAACCATCCAGCACCGATAGCCGCAGTAGACTAAAAAGAGGAGGGCACATGACAGCGCCGCGACCTTTCGTTCGCGATGCCATAGGTACAGGCCTACGCCCAACGGGACCGTGATCGCCAGGGTTTCCTTAAACAGCGCAGCGCCACCGAGGAAAAACAGAAACAAACTGATGCTGCGACCGTTCTCGCGCCACTCATTGAGCACGAGCTTCTGGGCCACGAGAATGGCCGCCAGGCTCCAGGTTATTCCTTCCAAATGATGGCGGGCGGCCAGCCATCCGCTCACGGCGACTGTCGCCGGTGATAATAACCAGACGAGGAGGAGGGTGGACACGGTGAGCAGGCTCAGCCCCCACTTGCGTAGGACCAGAAAGAGCAATGCCAATGTCGCCGCGAGGATAACCACATTGTGAAGTTGAGCGAAAAGGATGTTCCGATACGCCAGGGTGCTATCGAGCCAAATTGAGACTCCCAGCATGGGGTTGAGCGTCGGCGCACTGCTAAAGTTTGCGGCGAGGACTGGATCAATGAAAAGAGCCAGCGGATTTGCCACCGTTTTGACGAACCCAAAATTTCGGGGGTCATCGTCGAACCACCAATGATTGAAGGTGTTTAGAAATAAGGCGTGGTAGCCAAAGGCGACGCTTGAAAAGACCAGACAGAGCACAACGAGCCGCACCCATTCAGGAAACCGGTTCCCTAGGCGAGTCTGGTTTTCAGCGGCCTGCGTGGTCATCTTTCAGCCTCCCATGGAGATGCAAAATTCGACTGGGCAAAAGTCGTCGAACGCAATCTTTCGTTAAAACAGGCTGTAGATGAAGGGCGCGAGAGCCGAGCCTTCAGTGACCACGAGAATCAACCCGAGAGTGAGCAGCAGGATAACGATAGGCGCGAGCCACCACTTCTTGCGGACGCGCAAGAAACTCCAAAACTCGGCCAGAATCGATAATTTTCCGTTCATATCAGGTTGCCCCACCGGACAGACACCAATCCGTATGTCCGTCAGAGTAGCGCGCAGGGCCGCCCAACGGCAACAGGAGATTCCAGAAGACAGATAGGCGGACTGGTCAGCCGCGCAGATCTAGAACTGTTTTTCGTAATCGGCGGGCACCGGGCGGTCCGAGCGGAGCTGCCAGTAACTAGTCGCGTCGGCCTTCCAGCCGACCTCGATCACGCGCTTTCCGAAGAGCCGCTGGAGGAAGCCAACCGGTGTGACCACCAGAAAGAAGACCAGCGTCAAAAGAATTCGAGTGACAACCCAGCCGAGCGCGAGCGCGCCGATCATCCATGGGCCGTAAACCCATTTTAGGATTGAGGGAGCCAACCCGGCAGCGACTACCAGGACGGTTCCGATTGAGATCAGGGGCCAGCCTGCAGCGCGCTGGCGCCACAGGAAAAAACAACCCAGGCACAAAATTACCAATCCTACCGTGAGCCCAAAGCGCCTTAACGCGCTCGGCGATCGGTCGAGCTTCTGGTATTCGTCGTTAATCCAGGACATCGACGGCTTCGCCTTTCACGACGTTCGCGGGATCTTGCTGTGCCTTATCGAGAAGGAAATTTCCCAGGACGAGGTAATCCATTTCCGTGCGCATGAAACAGCGGAAGGCCTCTTCGGGCGTGCAGACCGGCGGCTCTCCCCGAACATTAAAGGAGGTATTCACCAGCACCGGGCAGGCAGTATTTTTTTCGAACTCACGCAGCAACCGGTGAAAACGCGGATTGTCTTCTGCGGCGACCGTCTGAACACGCGCCGAAAAATCCACGTGCGTGATGGCCGGGAGAGTCGAGCGAGGGACCTTTAACCGAGCCAGGAAATCGTCGCCGGCTCCTTCAGCCCGTCCGTTGAGCCGAAGCGATTCCTTTACGGGCGCAACCAGCAGCATGTAGGGAGTCTCCTGGTTCAGTTCAAAACAATCCCCGACGCGTTCCCGAAGGATTGAGGGCGCAAACGGCCGGAAGCTTTCCCTAAATTTTATCTTCAGGTTTAGCGTCTCCTGCATTTCGGGCGAACGAGCGTCGCCCAGGATCGAGCGGTTCCCGAGGGCGCGCGGACCGAATTCCATCCGGCCCTGGAACCAGCCGATCACTTTTCCTTCCTCAAGTAATTTCGCGACGCGCGACATCAGTTCGTCTTCGGCCATTTCTAGGTGCGGAATCGCAGCGTGCTTCAGGAATTCGGCGGCATCGAAGGCCGGCCCGAGAAAAGATCCGCGCTGCGCGTCGCCCTCGCCGGAGACTTTTCTCGGCTGCTGTTGATAATGATGCCAGCCGAGCAGCGCTGCGCCGAGCGCACCACCTGCGTCGCCCGCGGCCGGTTGAATCCAAATCTTTTCGAAAGGCCCTTCCCGGAGAATCCGGCCGTTTCCAACGCAGTTGAGGGCCACGCCGCCGGCGAGACAAAGATTCCGCGAGCCGGTGAGCCCGTATGCATGACGCGCAAGGCGCAACATCACTTCTTCCGTCACGGCCTGGATGGAGCGTGCCATGTCCATGTGCCGCTGCGTCAGCTCTGCTTCCGGTTTCCTGGGGGCTCCACCCAGAAGGCGATCGAAGGCACGGTTCGTCATGGTGAGGCCAGCCATGAAATCGAAGTAGCGCAGATTGAGGCGGAAGGAACCGTCTGGCTTGAGATCGATTAACTCCGACAAGATCAGGTCGCGAAAAACCGGTTCGCCGTAGGGAGCCAGACCCATCACTTTGTATTCTCCGGAGTTGACCCGAAAACCCAGGTGGTAAGTGAAGGCGGAGTAGAGCAGCCCAATCGAATGCGGAAAACGCAGGTCCGCCAGCAGGTCGACCCGGTTCCCCTCCCCGCGGCCGACGCTGGTCGTGGTCCATTCCCCCACCCCGTCAATTGTCAGCACCGCCGCCTCTTCAAAGGGCGAGGGAAAAAAGGCGGACGCGGCGTGAGATTCGTGGTGCTCCGGAAAGATGATTGGGCCTTCAAATTCGAGCTCCCTGCGAAGGATGTCTTTGAGCCAGATCTTTTGCTTCATCCAGACGGGCATGGCTTTGACGAACGATCGCAGACCGAACGGCGCGCAGGCCAGGTAGGTCGAAAGCAGCCGGTCGAACTTTAGGAATGGCTTCTCGTAAAAAGCGACGAGATCGAGTTGCTGGCTGCCCGATAGCGCAGCTTCCCGAAGGCAGTAATCGATCGCATGCCTTGGAAATCCGGCATCGTGCTTCTTTCTCGTAAACCGTTCTTCTTGGGCAGCCGCGAGAATGATTCCATCGCGCACGAGACACGCAGCGCTGTCATGATAAAAAGCGGAAATGCCGAGGATGTTCACTTTTGTTTCGCAAGGAATCCGGCCAATTCTCGTGCCGCGAGGTCATGACCCGCACGGTTCCAATGTGGGTCGTCGGGAAAATACATTTCGTAACCGGCCTCAACCTCACGTTGGAGCGGCGGCGTGAGATCAAGCATGGGGATTTTTTCCCGCTCGCAAAAATCTTGTAACATCGCGTTCTGCGCAAGGCGATTCGCCCGAACATCGTCCACGCGCAACGGCCTGCGATTGTGATGCGAGTAAAAAGCAACCGCTTCCTGCAAGAGCGCAGGCGTAAGCGATCGCTCGGTCATTGGCCAGTAAACCTGACCTTTCGACGGAATGAGCATCAGCATGAAAGTGCTTCCTTGCTGGTCACAGTCGGATTTCATCTGGCGCAAAGCAGCCTCGGTCAATTCCCAGCCATGCGAACGTTCGATTTCGGCGCGCGGCGTCTCAAGCCCTTGCAGATAGTGGGGCAGAAAGGCGTATCTCACCGTCCGGTTTGCGACAGGGACGGTAAACAATCCGCGATCGAAGGTTGGGCTCGTGGCCTGAGACGGCGGCCCGGCATCCGTTGTCTCGCCGGGTTGCATGGAACGGTAGATTCTATCGGCCGCGAAGACGCCGATGGTCCAAAGGTAAAGTGTCTCATAACGCTGAAACGAATCCCTGAGTCTCCATCCGGCTTGCTGCGCTTCGCTCATTCGGTCGACGCTGCGTTCCCAGCGATCGAAAACTTCCGCGTCGGCGAGATCATTACCCATAAAATACGCAAGCACGGTCCAGCGCGGTTGATGTTTCAAAGCATAATCGCGAAGCGCATAGAGCTCTTGTTGCGGCCCGAACCCGGAAGTGCCGTAGTTCTGCACGATGCGTCCGGTCAGTTCTTCAAGCCGCGACGGCCACGCTGCTGCTACGGGCAAGTTCGCCGCGTCGGTAAAGGAGTCGCCCAGGGCCGCAATATCAATTTTTTGGCGAACGGTCGCATTCCGGAAGCCTTCCGCGTCGGTTCGGTAATGATAACGGTGAAGCGTCCCGGGACTCAGCTCTTTGGGAATCACGAGGGGAACAAGCCCGCCGAAGCGCCATTCGGAGAAAACGTCCACATTCGGGCGAAGCCGCAATCTGTAACGGACCGGATCAATCAAGCGGGTATCGGCCCCCGCCAATCCGAATTCATTGCGCGCTGCAATGATGGCTGGCGGTAACCTCAACGCGAAAAACCGGAGGGCGGATTCGATGATCGCGAGAGAGAGCAAGAGAGTCACCAGGAGAGTGAGCCATTCAGCAAAAAGTCTCTTTCTTGCTGCGACGAGTCGGGCGCTCATTGCACCGAGGGCTAGGAACGCGAGCAAGTAGACCGGCCACAAAAAAAACCTGCGAACAAGCCGCAGATCAAGCCAGCCGAGCGAACCGTGCCCGATAACTTCGAGTTCACCCGTCGCGGCCGGTATTGTGATCCGGCGCGTCCGGCTCTTCCTTAGGGTTTCCGAGGCAAGAAGGCGCCGCTCCTCGCCGCGCCGCAGGTAAATCTGGTATGATGCGACACCGCCTTTCGGCTTCATTTTGAAGACGAGCTTATGTGGTGCGTGCAGCTTAATCGGAAAGACAAAGCGGCCCTCGTCGCGGCTGTCTATTTCCGGAATGACCCTGTGATCGCGGATGCCGAAATGCTGCGAGACCGCCCCAGCCTGCTTGGTCGCATCCGAATGTTCTTTCAAGTAGAGCCGTTGCGTGCGGGCGGTGAACCAATCGAAGGCCCCGCCTAGACAGATCAGAAAGAGAATCGCATAGAGCCAAATAAAGCGGCGTGAGGCTACAATCGGCGGTTCCTCATTCCGGGTCGGTGCATCCACTGTTTGAACGCTCCCGTTCCCTGCTTCCGGGCCGTTTGAATGAATATTCACGGTCGCGCGAGAAATTTTGCCAACTCTTGGGCGGCTTCTTCGTGTCCAGCCGAATTCCAGTGGGCGTCGTCGGAGTTTTGGGCGAGACGATTCGCCCGGATCTCAACGACGCGCAGGGGCATGTGACTGTAACTGCAGGTTCATTGCTTCCGGGCCGCTTCAAATCTCTCCCACGCCTTCCAGGCGCGCTCCCAATTTTCCTTTGCGGCCCAGGACTCCGCTTCCAGGAAATGAAAGTAACTCGGGGACCCGGAGAGTTCCGTGAAATGCCGCACCGTCATGAGTGCTTCATCGATTCGGCCAAGTCTCACCTGTTCCTGGTAGAGCTGAAAACCGGCGCCGTAATTATCCGGGTTTGCGTGGAAAGCTTGCCTGAGCTGATCGATCGAAGAGCGCGCTGAAACTTCGGGCATGGGCGGCGTCAGACCAAAGCGCCGGACGAGTTGGAACGCGCCGCGGAAATCATTGCGGCTCGCGTGTTCCTTTGCGACCGAGCGCCACGCATCTTTCATCCAGTCAGGATGCGCCTCAACCGCGGAGGCCATTTCTTTGAGATCGCCGCGCTCCGCCCAAAGGGAGAAAAATTTGGCTCTCTCTTCGCTGGAAAACATTTGCAGATTTGGATCCTGCTCGAGCAGGCGATGAAGAGCGGTCATAAAGTTTTCGCCGGCGGCGCCTTGGAGATAAATCAGTGCCAAATCGTGGTGGGCCATCCCGATTTCTTCCAGACCTCGACGCACGGCCGGACTGTGTTGCGAGGCGAGGGCGAGCATGTGCGCATACACTTCGAGGCGCTGCACACCCACGCGGCGCAACGCCTCCCGCCACGCGGTCAGCGCGAGAGCCGAATCCCGGGCCAGCCAGACGACTCCCTCTTGATAGGGGACCTCGTAGACGTTGGGCTCCAGAAACCGTGCCCGTCGAAAATCGTCCAGTGCCTCGGCCGGCGGTTGTTTCGCCCCGACCTTTCCTACCGCGCGCGAAAAATAGAGCTGCCACTTGAGCGGCGCCCATTCGAGGGCGCGCGTCGTGCGTTGGATCGTTTCATTGAAATTCCGACCCTGACTCGCGGCAGACGCCTTGCGTATTTCATTCTCGGCCCCCACGCCTCCTGGCAGCGCCATTTCGTAACGGGTGGCAACAACCCAGGCTATCCCAAAAATCAGGAGCAACAGGCCAATCAGTCGAAATATTCGAGGGAGCCAGGAGCTTGCGACCAGTTGCGCCGGACGACGGAGCGCCATGCCCAGGAAAAATATTCCTGAGAAAGCGGTCCCCACCCGGTGTCCGGAAACGTCGACTAGTCCGTGTAACGCAAAAAGAAGCGCCGCGATCAAGGCGGCGAGCCGGAAGCGCTGATTGGTCCCTTCTTGCAAAGGAAAAACTCGGCGCACGAGGATCGCGAGACCAGCGACGGCCAAGAGAATTACCGGCCATCCCATTTCGACCCAAAGCCAAAACCAATCGCTCTCGGGGTGGATGGTCCGGGCGCTGGTGAGAGAGGCATCGCGAAAAATCGCAAAGATCTCGTCGAAATTTCCGAGGCCGATGCCACACCAGGGCGACGAGCGGATGAGTTGGAAAGCATCCTGGAAAATTGCCCAGCGCAGATCGGTGGCCATGTCGCCCCCTGCGCCGGTCCGGAGGTTAAAGCGTTCGAATGTTTGCCCGCCAAAGACCAGCATGATTGTCAGCAAGATGAGCAGGACCGAAAGCCCGAGGGCGATCCGCGCTGCCGAGCCCTTCCGCAGGATGAACGCGCCGAGCCAGAGCGCGCTTCCAGCCACAAGGATGGCGATTCCGGCCCGCGAGAAATTCAGGATGATTGCGGCGACAATCACGGCGAGTCCAAGCAGCCAGGCGATCCAGCGTTTTCGGCCGTGCCGGATATCATCCTGGCCGCACGCCAGGACCACGATCGCTGTCAGGCCGAAGAGATTGGCCGTTTGATTTCGATTCGGAAAAGGCCCGAACCCGCGCTGGTTGTGCCAGAAAGGAAGAGCGGTCTGAGCGTAATAGAGGACGAGACAAAGCGTGGCGAGGAGGACAATGCCAGCCGCGTAGAGTCGAAGTTGTTGTCGCACTTCACGCAGCTCGAGGTCGAGCGCGCTCACGTAGTAGAGCCAGCTCAAGCCGGCCAGGAAGCTGACAAAACACCCGAGCGTAATCCAGGGCTGTGGCGAGAGTGTTTCGGGCAGGGAAATGCCGAAATCATTCGCCAACACGAGTCGCCAGGCCGGCCGCAGAAACCAGCTTTCGGGAAGAAATGCCGTGGCGGCGCACGCGACAAGCGCGAGCAAAATTACATTCAAGACGCGTCCGAGCGAGTTCCGCGGGGGATTTGCCAGCAAGACCAGGCCCAGGAAAACAACGACAATTCCTTCGGCCCATTTCTCAGTCGCGCCGCCGAGGAAACAGGCGAGGACCGGGATCGTCGGGATGGCAATATTCCTCCACCACCGGGCGGGGGCGGCGGTGAAACTGGGACTAATCCTGGTTCGCTTCTTTTGCATGGGGCGCGGGGCGGGTCGTGGTATGGGAGTAGCTATTTAGAATCGAGCGTCAGGAGCGCTTTCCAAGTGATATGGACACGCCGGTTTTTACCATGGGTTGAACACGGGCCGCCATCGCGTACTCTCCTCATCAGCTCGCTGAAATAACAATGGTTACGCAACGCACGCAGGGTTTATATCGCGTTTTCCTGCTCTGTCAGATCGTGCTCGTGGCGGTCCTTTTCTGGTTCGGCGTCTGGGTTATGGTCACGTTTTATTCTCCGGGGGCGGAGCTCACCTGGCGTCGCTATAGCATTTACTGCGGGTTGCTGGTCTTGGGAATGACGATCGAGTCCTTGAGCCGGGACGGCTCGAAAAACTATTTCCTCCAGAACGAACTGTTGCGCCAGCATCGATTGAGTCTGCGGCAAGTCTTCGCCAGTATTGGGACCCTCGTCCTCTATTTGATCGCGACCAAGGACGCTTTCATCTCGCGAATCTTCTTCTTTAATTTTGTTCCATGGCTCTATGTGGCCCTGCTTTTTTCACACCATTACCTGCCTTCCTTTCTGGCCCGGCGAATCTTCACGGGCGCGCGAGAGGAAAAAACGCTACTTGTGGGGTCGACCGAAAAAGCCGCGCAGCTGCGAAGCTGGTTGCGGCGTAAAGCGGATATCGGATTGCGTACGGTCGGTCTCGTTTGTGATGAGCGAATCGACCAGACCGAGGACGGCATCCCCGTGCTGGGCAATTCCGACGACCTCGAAAAAATCATCGTCGAGCGCGGGATCACGCAAATCATCATGCTGGAGTTTCCGCTCTTTACTGAGATCAATCGCCAAATCATCAGCGTTTGCGATCACCTCGGTGTGCGGTTGCTTATCGTCAGCGATCTCGAGGAGAAATTGCGCCATCCGGTAACGCACTTCGAAGACGACGGCTTTCGCTTTATCGGTTTGCGGGAAGAGCCTTTGGAAAACCCGCTCAACCGCTGCTTTAAGCGGGCAATCGACATTGTTATCTCGTTGCCCGTGATGCTGTTTGTCTTCCCGATTCTGACGATCGTGGTTTGGATCGCGCAACGCCTCCAATCACCCGGGCCGCTCTTTCACGTGCAAACGCGTGCCGGCATGCAAAACCGGCAATTCATGATTTATAAGTTTCGCACCATGCGGCCCGACCACGCGGAAGAGGCGCGCCAGGCGCGGGCCGGAGACGAACGGATTTATCCTCTCGGGAAATGGTTTCGAAAACTCAGCATCGACGAAGTCCCACAATTCTGGAACGTGCTCCTCGGAGACATGAGCATCGTCGGTCCGCGGCCGCACTTGATCGAGCACAACAAGCAATTCTCTCAACTGATGGCGAATTACCACGTCCGCGCTTTTGTGAAACCCGGGATCACCGGCCTGGCCCAGGTTCGGGGATTTCGCGGCGAAGCACGAAACAGTGCTGATATCGAAAACCGCGTCGCCTGCGACATCGAGTACCTCGAAAATTGGAACCTCTCTCTCGAATGCGGGATCATCCTGCGCACTTTCGTGCATTTGGTCGTTCCGCCGCGGAGCGCGTATTGAAGCAGGGACGCCGCCCAGGCATACCTACCGTAACGACTCCAATTCTTCGAGGTAACTTTGCATAACCCGCCTCTTTTCGAACTGCTCGACATATCGGCGTCCGGCGGCGCCGAACTCCCGGAGACGCGGCGAATCGCGGGCCAGAGCATCCAGAAGAGCAGCCAGCTCCTGCGCACGACCAGGCGGAATATTTACGCCGAACTTGCCTTCAGCTAACGAGAGGGCCAGTTCGCATTCGGGCGCTGCGACCGTCACCACCGGTTTCGACTCCGCAAGAAGTCCAAGGAGCTTGCTCGGAAAAAAGGAATTTCCCGAACCCGCTTGCTGGGTGATGAAACAGACGTCCGCATCGACGAGCAAGGCGCGATAGTCCCGTCCGGCCTGCAAGGGAAGCATGGTCATATTCGGAAGCCTCAGCTCGCGGACCTGCCGCTCGAGCGAATCGCGCTGGGCGCCATCGCCACAGATCAGGATCCGGATTTGCGGATCGCGCACGAGCGGGGCCGTTTCCAACAACACGTCCAACCCCTGCTTTACGCCAAGATTCCCAGCGTAGACCGCAAGAAATTCGTCCTGAGCGATGCCATGTCGTTGCCGAAATTCTCCACGTTTCGGCGGCGGGTCGTCCTCGGGCAAAGCTATCGCGTTTGGAAAATAGACGAGTTTCGCTTCCGGAACTCCCTTGCCACGAAAACTCTCCAGCATGCCCTGAGTAATGCCGGAAACGCGAGCCGCATGCCGGTAGGCGAATGATTCCAGCGCATACAAACTCCTCGTAAACCAGCCCGCTTTCAGCATTCCAAGTCCGACCGCGGCGTCCGGTTGCATGTCCTGGACATGAAAGACAAACGGCGCGCTTTTGATGCTCCCAACGAGCCAGCCCGCGACCCCGAGCAAGAGAGGGGGCGAAACGAGCACATAAACATCGGCGCGGGGGAGAGACAGTGCGCGCAAGGTCGAGGTAAAAACAAAACTCGCCTCGTGAAAAATCCGCTTTAAAGCGGAAACGCGCGCAGGGACAAATTGCCAGCAACGATGGACCGGAACTCCGTTGATTTGGTCGATGCGATAAAGCTGACCGCGGTCCTCGGCCCGTTTTTTCCAGGAGGGATAATACGGAAAGCCCGAGATCATGGATACGTCATCTCCCTTTGTGCAAAGGAACTCGCAGAGCGCAACGTTGTGCGGCGCTATCCCGGTAAACTCGGGCGCGTAGTTAATCCCCCAGACAATGACGCGCATCAGATCTACTCGGCAGGCGCTCGATTTGTTTTGGTGAGCTCGAACGTTTTCGCGACCGAAAGGAATTCATACACGGCATGCAACCGGGCAAAATAATAACCTTCGCGGCCGTCGAGAAACCCTTTTTGCCAGAGGTAAATGTAGAGGAAACGCAAAAACGGGCGGCAGGGCAGGTGTTGCGAAAGCAACTTCAGCTTTCGACGTCTTCCCACGGGGCCGCTCCGGATTTGGGCGGCGCTGCAACGGAGGCTGCGATCGGCCGAGACGCGCGCTTCCCAATTTGAATACCGGTTGTGCTTTTCGATAAAAACCTCGACCGACGGAAAGGCGTAGTGATCCATCTCACACTGCAGACGTTCGGTTGGACCCTGCACGATCACATGCTCGTGCACTTCATTGTCTCCACTATGTGTATCCGCATCGGTCAACTTTTCATATCGGCCTAGTGAGTGTCGAAACAGGCGAAGGTTCCAGTTCGGATAATACGCGTGCCGAAGCCACCGGCCCATGAACATAAACCGGCGGTTTATCCAATATCCGGCCTTGTCTCCCGCGTTCGAGATGGCACGGGCCAATTCCCCTTCCGCCTCCGGCGGCAACACTTCGTCGGCGTCGAGAATGAAGACCCATTCGTTGCGGAATGGCAGGTTTTCGAGCGCCCAATTCTTTTTCTTCGGCCATGTCCCATTGAAATGAAACTGCACGACCTGAGCGCCGTGTTCCTGAGCGATGGTGAGAGAGCCGTCCGTGCTCTGCGAATCGACGACGAAGATTTCGTCAGCCCAAGGGACGGATTGGAGGCATCTCGGAAGATTGCCGGCTTCGTTCTTGATCGGCACGATCAAGGAAACGGGAACACGCTTGCCGTCAGCTCTCATGATTTTGGCGATTTCCTCCGGGGGGGCCTTCTCGGACAAAGACTGCGAACGAATAGCCTGGCGTCGTGCGCGCGATCGGCAATCCAAACCATTTTGGCGGGTGAGAGATGAAACGTTGGGAGACCAAACGATACCCGGGAATTACTGGCGGAGATAACGATCCTCGCTGGGTTTGTTGCAGGATCATCAAATCGCCGGAGGTCGTGCCGCGCTCGACGATGCTAAGCCGATCGAACTGGTCGGCCAGGACCCAGAGAGATTCCGAGACGGAAACTATCTGATCGGTCGAGCGCACCAAGCGGTCGAAGTCTCTCCGGGCCTCGGCGAAGGAAACGCCGTCAGTCCTATAATCAACGAACAGGGCAATATCTCGCGCCAGACACAGGCTGAAGATGCCGAAAAACGCCGCCAACATTAAGAGCGGGGCGCCCGTTAAACGACGGTCGCTGGTCCCGTCGCGAACGCCACAAAGATACAGCGCGCTGGCGGCGAGGGCAGGCGCGAGCATGATCAGATAGTAGCTCGCATTTGGCCTCCGAATCGAAAAGAACCAGAAAACGAACGCGGTCAGGAGCAGACCAGCCAGCCGCCCCCAACGCGTTATTCGGTCTTCCGGGCCGCGCCAGAACAGGATGCCAAACGAAACGAAAACCAGGGAAAGGCCGAGCAGGTAGACGCCCGACCAGGGTGCGAGCTTGAGATAATAGAGAACCAGAGTGGACACCCTGTAGTCAGGTCCAGCGGCGAGCGCTGCGTGCCAGGAAAGCGTGCGAAGCACCTCCTCGACCGGGTATGGGCCCAAACTGAGAAGTATCCAGAAGAGCGGGAGCGCTATAGCCGCCGCGCCCATCATTTTGCGGATCGCCTGCGGCACGGGCGAGGTGAAAAGAAATGTTATCACCACCAGGCAGGCGAAAAATATGCCATGAGTAGGATGAATTGCGGCAGCGACACCGATGGCAATTCCGAAACAAACCAGCCAGTATTTCTGGGGAAACCATGTGATCGCGGCGATCGCCAGGGTAAGTATCAAGGCACTCAAAGTCTCGGGCCGTCCCGACGCGGTGAAGACTAGAAAAGCGAGGGCCAACAGAGAAGAGAGCAAAACGGCAAAGCCAGCGGCAGAGGCGATAAGCTTTTGGGCGAATTCCGCTGCGCTCAAAATGGCGGCATAGAGCATGAGCGTGAGCGCATTAAACGCCGCCAGAACGATGAAAGCGGTTCTCGTGTCGGACTTCCACATGCAGGCAGACACAACCATTTGAAACACCGGTGGGTGTTCCACAAAGCGCTGCCGGCCGGTCCATATGTAATTGCTCAACCCACGCCCCGCCTTCAAATTGATCGCGGGAGGCATGAAGACGACCGCGTCACCTCCCGGAACCGGATACATGGCCGCGGACGCGAAGATGTGATAAGCGCCCAAGGCGATCGCACAGCAAAGGAAAACGACGCGTCTATATCCGAAGGAACGGCTCATCTCGTTCAGACCCGAGAGTGAAGTACCTGGCATGGATTTCCCGCCGCGACTGCATCCGCCGGGACATCCTTCGTCACAACTGAGCAGGCGCCGATGACGCTTCGAGCACCGATCGTTACTCCCGGCATGAGAAAGGCCCGCGCACCGATGAAGGCGTCGTCGCCGATGGTGATCTTTGCGGTGACGAGTGGCAGCTCCGCTCGCGAAAAATCGTGCGTGCCCGTGCTCAGATAAACTTCCTGGGCGACCGTCGCGCGCGGGCCAATTTCGATTTCGCCCAAGGTGTAAGCATTTGCCCGATCCCCGAGGCAAGCCCGATCGTGCAGCGTCAAGTTCCCCGGAATCGCGATCCGCGCGCGCTGGTGCACAAAAGGGGTGCCATGGATTTTCGCACCGAAGACCCGAAGCCAGAAGAGGCGCCACGGATTCAGCGGCTTTGGAGTCCATGAACAAAAAACGAACCAGGAAAATTCCCAGAGCAACCGAAGCAGGCGATCGCCGACTGGCCACGGCGATTCTTGGGCCGAGGCCTGGCCGGGCTTTACGAGTTTCTTTTCCTCCATGGCAAAAATCGGGTAGCTAAGCGGCAATCGTCAAAGCAGTTGAAAAGCCACAGGTGAACACAGATTTACGCGGATGAGGAGCCGCGATTTCATGGCACCGCCCCATGTCGGCTTTCGAGCACCTTGAGCAGCGAATCGGTGGCGCGGTTAATCTCAAAATGCCGAGCAAAGCATTCTCTCGCTTGGTCTTTCATGCCGGCACGAACGTCCGGAGCTGTGGCCAGCCAGCGTTCGATTAGGCGCAAGGTCCCGGCGAGGTCGTCATCCTCCACATACCCTGCCCCGCCAGCGTCGATTTCACGCCAGATGTTGACCTTGTTTGAGATGAGAACGGGCGTCCCGCAAGCGAGCGCCTCCGCGACGGCGATTCCGAAATTTTCCTGATGAGACGGCAAAATGAACGCATCGGCGCCACTCAATGCGCCCCATTTCCGGCCACCCGACAGCATTCCAGTAAAGATGATTCCCGATTCGCCCAGAGCCATCCGCCTAAGACGCTCTTGGTATTCCTCGTCGGCGCAGGGACCGGCGATGACAAGGTCCAGCGCTCGATCGGCCGGCGCCGATTTACGCGAGGCGGCGAACGCTTCGATCAACAGTTCGCAGCCTTTCTTTTCGTGCAGGCGGCCGAGGAAGAGAAGAAAACGCCGGCCGCGGAGCTGCGGGAAGCTCTCGAAGAAATCCTCTCGTGCAGCCGACGGATCGATCTCCGGCGCGGCTGTTCCGTAATTCACCACCACCTCCTTGCATTGATAAAGGGAAAATGACTCCCGAGCCAGTCGCCGCTCCTCTTCCGAGGTAAACAGAACGGCGGCGGCGTCACGCAGCACGCGATATTCAGCCCAGGACCAGTAGAGTAATTTCTTCAGGTGTTTTAGCGGATAGGTCCGCTTGAACCACGGATCGAGCATTCCATGCGGAAAAACGAAATAAGGCGTGTGAGATCCACGGAGCGCCTGCCTGACGCCAAAACTGCTGTATTGCCAGAGTCCTTGAACAATGATGGCGCCATACTTCGCGTTTCGCTCCCAGATCCAGCGAGAGAAGCGTGGGGCGTACCCGTAATTGCCGCGACCTGGACCTAGCGCGTGTACCGGGACCGGGCAGTCGCGGACCCACGGGTCCGTCGGCGCATCCAACGAAATGATCTCCACGTCATGGCCACGGCGCGTGAGAACAGCGCTCGACTGCTTGACGGATTCGATCGGACCGCCCAGCGCGGGATTAACTGAGTGAATGGATCGAAGTATCTTCATCCGAAACGCGAAATAGTTGGGACCGCTTTGCGAAGTGGCCCAGGACGACGATGCTCCATACACGCGTCCAGTGCAGGCGGCCGCGCTGAAACGAGTCGCTGATTTGGTCGACGAATGGTTGAGGAAGCAGGCGGCGCGACACGGTTTCGCGCAATCCCTCCTCTACGAAGGAAGCAAGCGGTCCGAGCATCCAGACTCTCATGGGCAAGACGAAACCCGTTTTCGGGCGGGTGAACACAGAAGCCGGAAGGAGATCGCGGCACGCCTCTACGAGCAAACCCTTGGTTCCCGCGTACCGCTTCTTCGCCGCGGCCGGAAGCCCCAGAATGTATTCGACAAGCTCGTGATCCAGAAAAGGCACCCGCAGTTAGAGGGAAACCGCCATGCTCATTTGGTCGGCATCGCGCAGCAACATTCGACGCATGTAGCCTGTTAATTCCGCCCAACTGATGCGGGCGTAATCATCCGGCAACTCTACCGGGCATTCGAAGGGGGCCGGCGCGCTTGGGAGTCCCGCATGACGGATCATATCATTCGTAAAAAAGCGCCGTCGCCATCTGGCCAGTTCGCCTGCATCGGTCGTGCCGGGAAGATCCGCCAGGCGGTCTCCGATCCGGGCGAAGATGCCGAGGGTCCGCCGAAGCGGACGTGGTAATCCAGCGATTAGCTTGAGTCGAGGAACATCGCGGAAACTGGGATAACCGCCGAACAACTCGTCGCCGCCGAGACCCGACAAGGCCACTTTCACTCCGCGCGTGGCCACCGCGCGCGAGACGATATAGGTGTTAATCGCGTCGACCGATGGCAGATCGAGCTTTTCGACCGCCTCCGTGACGGAGTAAATCACCTCCTCTTCGGAAAGTTGGATTCGATGATGGTCCGTCCGGTAACGCTCTGCGACTTCTTGAGCGATTGCCGTTTCGTCGAATTCGGCCAGGTCGAAACCGACAGAGAATGTCTGGAGCTTTTTTTCTAATTTTCTCGCCGCCAACGCGGTCACGACCGACGAGTCGATTCCGCCACTGAGGAAACTAGCAACTGGGACATCGGAGAGAAGATGTTCCTCCACCGCCTGGTCGATCCGATCGCGCACTTGCCGAACAACACCATGGATCGAGGAAAGAAAAATTTTGCGAGACGGCCAGTATCTCCACGTTTTGAGCTCTCCCTGAGCTCCAATGGTCGCGGCCTGACCAGCCAGCAAGGCGTGGAGACCCGGATAAAGGAGGTTGCTTTCGGGACAAGCCCCCCATTGGAGATAACCCGAGAGAGCACGCGCCGTGATTTCGGGCGAACGGCCGCCGAGCAGCACCTTCGCTTCCGAGGCCGCGCGAAAGCCGTCCGCCTCCATCGTGTAGTAGAGCGGTTTGATTCCGAGACGGTCGCGTGCCAAAAACAATTCTTTTCGCGCGGCGTCATAGATCGCGAAGGCAAACATACCCTTAAGGTGAGCGACGACATCGCGACCCCAGCGGGCATAACCTTGCAGGAGGGTTTCGGTATCGCTCGTGCCCCTCCAATTCACCTCCGAACCCAATTGCACGCGCAACGCCCGGTGATTATAAATCTCGCCGTTAACTGCGATCACGTTGCCCGTGGCCGGATCGGACATGGGTTGCGCGCCGGTAGGCGAAAGATCCACGATCGCAAGGCGCGTGTTACCCAACCAGCATTGACCATCGGGCGAGATCCATTCTCCGGAAGAGTCGGGGCCGCGATGCCGGATCAGTTGAAGATCAAGCGGCGTTGCTCGACCACTCGAGCTGAAGTGAACGGCAATTCCGCACATCTTTTCTTAGCCCACGCGCGGCGCACGGCCGGCTACCACACGAAGCCCTCGGTGCGGCGGAAATATTCCATCTCCCGCGACAATTCCTTCAACGGCTTCGCCGGGACGCCGCCGTACAGACGATACGGTTCGTCCCATTTTTTGTTAAGCAAGGATTGGGCGCCGAGCACGGAATGATGCGGCAAACTGCTCCCGCCGAGCATGACGGAATTCGTTCCAGTGAAGCAGTATTCCCCAATGTCGATCGGTTCCGCCGATTGCCGGCCGGCCGCCAGATCGATGCTGTGCGTGATGAACTGAGAGCGAAATCCGCCGACGGTCGCGAATGCGCCGATCCGGACGCGGGCCGTGCAATCGATCAAATGGCGGCTGCTGATCCCCGCGTGAGTTTCGACGATAAGCTCGGGACGCCGGTCCGGTTGATGGGCGAAATGCCGGCTTGCGCCGCTGGGAAAGCCGGTGATCCAATTCAACTGGCCGATGATGGCGTGAGCGCCGAGATGCAGCAGGTCGATGTTCTTGCAGATGGTAAAATGCCCGATGCGAGAATGCTGTTCCATGATCAAACGCCGTGGAAAAATCCAGCAGAAGCCGATGCGACTCGTCGGATGCAACGAATAACCGAATTGCCTTTCAAGGAAGCGCCGCCGCATGCTCCACGGCAGGAGCAGACTGAGCAACATAAGAACCTTTTTCATGGTTACCCGGGCAAGGCTAAACGATTCGCCCCTCCCGCTCTGGAATAAATCTTGTGGGATGCCTCATGGGATGGCGAGAAAGTTGTCCCCGTTATGCGCCGAAGCCAGGTCTGGATCGCGGGTGAAAGTGTAGCCGCGCGCTCGTAACCAGGCGATGGCTCGAGCGGATGAGTCTCCATATTCCTGGGAAAGCTCGATGTAAACGACCGGACGATAACGTGCGACTACCTCCTCCGCTCCAGCAAGCACCTGGTCTTCGAAACCTTCGGTATCGATCTTCAGGAAGTCGACTTTGGTCGTGAGCGGGAGGATCAAGTGGTCAAGCGTATCGATCTCAACGTCTATCTCGCGGCACGCCTCCAAAGAGGGCAGGCCGGTCCGTCTGATGGTGGCGTTTCCCGACGAAGCCGGCACCAAAAGCGTTTCCCGCCGCCGCTCCATGCCGCAGCCGAGATTGAAGCATTGCACGTTGCCCAACTGGTTCTTTTCCACAACCTGGAGAAGCTTCGCGTAAACTGGTGGAGATGGTTCGAAAGCGAAAATCTGTCCGTCCGGCCCGACATGCTTCGCAAACAACAAGGCGGTAAAGCCCAGGTTCGCGCCGACGTCGATAACCACTCCGCCTTTCGGTAAATAGTCCCGAAGACGTTCTGTTTCGTATTTGAACCACAACTCGCCTTCGAGCTGATACTGGATTTCCTGAACATCGCCATCGGCATGGAACGGCAGCCAATAGCCCCCGCGGCGGGTCCAGACAGTTCCCCCTTTTAGCCGATGTAGAAGCCCCAGCCTCCAGCGATTCAGGGTGAGGGAATAGCAAACTCGGTGCAGCAAAGCCGCAGGCCGGCCCGCCAGGCGCCTGAGAGGAGATTTCGCCGTGCTCAGATTGGTGCTCCGCTGTTCTGGTAGGCGGAGATGTACTCCGTCATCATTCTCTCCGTCGAAAAGCGTTGGACGTTGCGCAGGCTTTTCGCGCTCCAGCGTGCGCGTTCCTCCGGATCGGTCAGGCGAATTATTTCGGCAGCAAACGACTCCTCATTTTCCACCGGATGAATCAATCCAGCACCGCCCGCTACTTCCGGAAGGGGGGGGCGATCGCCGCAAATCACCGGGCATCCGCAGGCCTGCGCTTCCATAATCGGCCAGCCGAAGCCCTCAAAGCGCGACGGGAAGAGGAAAGCGGTCGCGCAATTATAAAGAGCTTCGAGCAATTCGCTCGTCGCGTCGGGTACCTCAACGATCCGATCCAGAACGCCCAGCTGCCGGCCTAACGAGCGCAGAGAGTCGGAGAGCGGTTCTCCCGCAAAAACAAGCAGCCCGTTCCATTGCGCTTTGCACCGCGCAAAAATGCGCAGCACCCCTTCACGGTTCTTCCGCCGCAAGTTCGAGCCGACGTGCAACACGAACGGTATGTCTGGCTGGAGAAGCGAAAATCGCGCGAGACGGACCTGAGCTTCGTCCATCGATAACTTTCGATACGGATAGCTCAAGGCCAGCGGGATCAATTCCAGCTTTGGTTTTCCATCCCTTCGCACGACGAGCCGGCGCGCGTCTTCCAGCGTCGCCTTTGAGACGCAAGCGACGGTCGTCGCCGCGCGTAGTCCGGCGACAATCCAACGCTGAAGCAGCTTCCCCGTTAGACTCGCCGGGCAATCGGTTTGTTCGCCGAGCGCGCCCCGCACCGCCAGCAGATCGTGGCAGGAAACTACCACTGGGATTCCGTGAATCCGGCGCGCGTACATCGCGTTCGAATGATCGCAGATGTGGACGACTGCCGGCGCTGACTTCAACCGGCGCCGCAGCCGGCGCGGAAAGAGAACGAACTTATCGATGTAAGCCAGCCACTTCGTGACGAGGCGGCCGGCAAAGCGAAAGCGGCCGAAGAATGGCTGAGGCTCGATCAATTCCGCTGGAACGCCCATCGCGGCGAGGCCGTCGAGCATCATCATGGCGAAGCGACTCATGCTTTGCTGACGATCGGGAGGATAATTACCGATCAATAGAACCATTGCTATGATCGCGTGAAGGAGCGGGACGATGCATCCGGTCGGCATAGGCCGAGCGGCGCCGCATTCCGCTCCTTCGTGGGATAGTAGCGGCACTCTCGCTTTCATCACCGGCATTTCGCGCGGCCAGGGCGAGACCGGTTCCGAAAACAGCAAAACCCACAATCGTAGGCGGACCGAATTGGCCGTTTAAGAGGGGCAGGAAACTCGAACCATAAATCAAGAGCGGGAGGATGTTGCCCAGCCTCACGGACCGGACACAGAGCAGCCCGACGTGGACCACGATACCGAACCTCCAGAGCACAAAGGCAAGGCCAAAGAGCGGTCCGCTCTCCAGAACAAGGCGGGCCCATTCACCCTCTGAAAGAAGGAACATGTTTTCGCCGGTCAGGAATTTTGCTCCAGCGTTCGTTCCGATGCCCAAACCGTAACCAAAAAACGGTGCGTTGGGGTAAACTTGAATGACTTCGGTGAAACCTTGGAATACTCGCGCGATGAGACCCATCGCGATCGACTTTTCTTCTGATTGCGCTACATCGGTGAAGCGCGCCGACAGGACGCCAATGCCCTCCTTAAAGACCGGGGTTTGGGTCAAAACCAAACCGAGAATGACCATTACCACCAAGATCTGTCCGAAACGATTGACCGCACGGGGACGCAAATAGAGAACGACTAGC